>JAEEGF011309354.1_pt1 | contig 92820 bp, 73 predicted proteins | sample 9134171 | NCBI WGS metagenome assembly JAEEGF01 (sample SAMN16246542, study PRJNA631951) | gut metagenome | biome: gut microbiome; feature: rumen; material: AP-attached | host: Bos | place: Iran: Karaj | collected 2018-10
GCGGGGCACGCGAGGATAGCCAGTTGATACTTGGCTCAGAAGAGTCATTGAGCAGGAAGCCCCTACTTCAAAATCATATTGATTTAAGTAGTGGGAGCATGTCACTACTTGCTTTTCAGGGACATCGTCATGTCTAACATAAAAAACGTAGTACTGAGGCGTTGGAAGCTTAATCATTTTAGAACCATACAGGTTTAATTTGTTGCTTTTTATATATTTTTTGTAGAGTTGTGAAAAATATATAACCCCGCGTATGGGCATGTTGGGATTGTAAGAACTTTGATGTTCATATAGGGACATAATCTCATCTGATGCGACAATACATGAAACGTCATTTTTGTATCCCATATAAATGACATTTTCGATAGTGTTTATCGTGAGATCGTCGAGATTTGTATAGTCCTTGTTGTTTAGCGCGTTGTAAAGAGACAATAAGTACTCTTTCCTTTCTTCTCTACCGAAAAGAAAATTAAAGAATGTGTCTTTGTAATTCTTTTGTGTGTAATGTGTCAATATAAAACCTCCTACTTAATCAAGTCTTTTTTCGCTGTTCTTTATAAGTTTTCTCCTTAATTAATTATAAAATGTGAATGTTTAAAGATATAACTTGTAATCACAAACTGTTTGTATGCACAATAATACACATAAACTGTATGTGATGTCAAGCGGATTTAGAATTATTTGGTGTGATGAGCAAACTTTGAATAGAAGGAATTTTTTAAAAAAGAATGAAAGAGTCCACTGGCGCTGAGGTGCATTTGAATTCGGAAAGTGAAATGTAAAATATAAATAGGAAAACAAATTTGAATGCCAAATAAGAATTTGAAAAAACTAAAAAATAGAAAATCGTAATAAATTCAGACTCCACATCATAAACTAAATAGTAAGAAAGTTTAGATGATTAAAAATAAGATAGTAAAAACCTATAAAAATATGAAGATTTGATGAAATAATATTTTCATGCATGTCAAGCATTTTTGATTATGTCCCGAAATTATTAAAACATTTGCCCTGGATTTTCCAGGGCTTTTGTTATGCTTGGGGCTCCGCCCCAAACCCCGTCCTTCGCCAGGAAGGCGAGGGAACAGCTATTGCTGTTCCGGAGACATTAGGATTATCCGTGTCACTTCGTCAAGGGCTGCCCGGATGCTTTGCATCCAGCGTGCTGTCCCTTGACTCCGTTCCCGCACCATCTACATACAAGCTTCAAGATTATCAAAAAGATGATGTTGTTGAGATAATACAAATCTCATGAATGTCTGGCTTTTCCAAGGATGATTCATAGGTGGAATATATCTCTTTTTCGGTTTTGCTTTTTTGGGCCTAAACTCAGTATCAAAGTCTTTAGATTCATTTTCACGTATAGGTACTTCTTCTAACGCGTAGATATATTTGTCGTTGACGCAACAATACATTTTTTGATCGAAAGCTTTTATGACCATTACTTTTGTTCCTCTTAAGTAATGAGCTTGCATTCCGTATTTATCAATCATCTTGTAATGCTTACTAAAGTAACTGATACAATGACCACTGTCGACCTGTCGCTTAGTTATTATGGCAAGAGTAAGATTGATTTTTTCATCATCTGGTTGCGTTTCAAATACAGATTTGATATTATCAACGGGTAGAGCAAACTTAGCGTTGAATTCGTCGATGTAGGAGTCTAGGAATTCGTTTGCTGAGTCTATATCAGTTATGCCTGCCAGTCGTAACTCGATTGGCAGTCGTGACTGCAAAGTTTGAAACATTCTTTCTACACGGCCTTTAGCCTGCGGTATGCTACTGTATTCAATACTGGTTCCTAGTTGTTTGCAGGCGTAAGCAAACTGTGTGCATGTATCTTCTCCGATGTCGGAGGAGTTTTTCTTTTTATAGGTGAATACAGTGCGTCGGTCTGTAAAAAACTTATAAGGTATTCCATATCTTTTAAGTATCTGATAATAAACATTGTAATAACCCTTTAAAGTTTCTTGCTTATCAAAGAAAGCACCGGTAATACTTCCGGTAGCATCGTCTACAGCGATATGAAGTGTTGTTTTTTCTGTACCGAACCATTGGAATGGAGACGCATCCATTTGTTCCAGTTCTCCGAAGTAAGCACATCTTGGGCGTCGTGAATGAGCATCTTCAACTGCGACAAGATTATTCTGAATCTGATCTACTTCCTTCTTGGTTTTTGCGGTTTTCTTATCAGCTTTCAGTTGCTTTTTTATTCTTTTCTTTTTAGCTTTTGTGACGCGTGGAGATAAGATGTATTCTGCTTCAAGTATCGATGTTACAGTTGATACGGAAAGGTGGATATCCTCATTTTTATCAAGTAGTTCGGTGAAATGTGTGAAATTAGCGTCATAATACTTATTTTCGTATAAACTAAGAACTTCATGTCGTGTTTTATCAGGTATAGTTGATACAGGTTTTCTACCTTTATTGCCGTGGGAGAAAGCAGCTTTACCATTTTCCTTATAAGCATTGATCAAGCGGTTAAGGTGTCTCCTGGTTATTCCAAGAGAGAGTGCAGCTCGAGTCTTGTTTCCTCCTTCGTCTACAAGTCGTTTTACTACTTCATACTTCTTTTGTTCATTCATATTTAAGTCAATTCTCCTCATCATATCCTCCTCTCAAGTGAGAGGATATTATATCATATTGGGACATTTTTATTTGTGGTTTAATAGGACATTATCAAAAATGGTTTATAATTTGATGAAATAATATTTTCATGCATTGACACAGTAAAAATGCGATGTTAAACTTTCAGCAGATACAGAGGCGACGGGATTTGGAACGATATTAAATGAGGCGTAAGGTGAAGCGTCTTTCAATGGGGATGTTTGGAATACTTACTTTGATCAATTATTGAAGCACGTATGTTAGGAAAAGATGTGCATCGGAAGCGGAAAAGTGAGGTTTTATTATGGATTATGAGAATGTGATTTGGAGATTGGAACTTACAAATGAACCATTGGGAATTGAAGCTGCAAAAGTAATAAGAGAACTTTATGAAGAGAATATGCAGCTACATGAAGGATATGAAGCGATGTTCAGGGACCTCAAGTACGAGATTAACAAAAACAGATATGGAACATCGGCTAATGTTAGTTTTTAAGTTAGATTGCTAAAATGCTCTGACGAAAATAGGTGTAGGCTACCGCTTGTTTTTCTCTGGAACGGAAAAGCATATTTTAGCAATCTAACTGAATATAAAGGAAATTGAAAACAGGGTAATATAGATTTCTTTATAAATTACACGAGTGAATAGAGGGGCTGTTCGAGAGAGCAGCTCCTCTATTTTTGGTGCAATGAACAGAATATGTGTATAAGGACTGACAGGGATAGCATCTGATTATAGGGCATTGGCTAAACATTGTTTGGAAACATAGTAAAAGCACAAGAAAATTGTAGTAAAAACAGAAGTGAATCATATGAATATCACATTGGACTGAAAAAACGGATGCGTGCTTGAATAAAAAATACGATTCGCATATACTAAAAAGAAGAATATGAAGCAAAAAATTAGAAATGAAAAGATAGTATTATGTTGAAATAATATAGTGTGACAAATAATAAAATTTGAAAAAAAGTGAAAGTGAAAAACAATACATTTAGTATGGGGGGAATGAAAATTGAGAAAAAAGTACAAAAACCTGATATGGCGCCTGGAACTGACTAAAGAGCCACTTGGAATAGAAGCGGCGGAAGTGATAAAAGAGCTGCTGGAAGAAAATGAAAAATTACATGAAGGGTACGACAGCATGTTTCGTGAACTTCAGAAAGAACACAGGGCGAGAGTGGAGGAATAAGATCTGTTAAACGGCCTATACTATAAGAGAAAAGTCGAATCACTATAGTCCAAGGTGACAGTGGAACCGGTAAAATCACCTTATTTAATATAATTTCCGAATATACCCATTTAAAGGAAGAGAGCGGAATAAACCTACAGTGTTCAAAGAAGTGTATTGCACTGACTGATATCGATTGGGAACATCAGCTTGAACAGGCCAAAGATAGTGTGGAAGTGAAATCACATTATTGAGGGTTTATTATACAAGCGAAATTAGGCGTGAAGCTACTATGTAATTGCAAAAAAATCCCAAATTTATAAAGTATTTGGGCGAATTTGCTGGTATTGCTGAAAGGCTGAATAGTTACATTTGTTGACATAATTAAACATTGCGTAAATTGACATAATATACTCAAAATGGTATAATTTCGACGTATATTGTGTTTTTTTTGTGTCCATTTATTAATAGGAAGAAAAATAACATAATGGTAGATCAAATAAGGAGATGTGCACCTTTGGGGAAACACAACACCATTCGAGATGGGGATGTATAACATTGTTTTGTGTGATAATAAAAATTAATGAAGAAATATAGAAGCGCTTGAATGACTCGTATTTCTTTGTGTATTAAAGGGAAGAAAAAGAGACATTTTGACATTAGGAGAAATAAGTAATGGAAGAGAATTATAAAAAAAGAGAAATTCCATTTAGTCCGCCGGATATAACTGAATTGGAAATCGCTGAAGTATGTGATGCACTTCGTTCTGGTTGGATTACAACAGGACCGAGAACAAAATTGTTAGAACGTAGATTGGCTGCTTATATTGAAACAGGAAAGACAGATATTGATTGTTCAACTGACGATGCAATTGAAAAGTATTCAAATAGGGTAGTATGTTTGAATTCAGCAACTTCAGCAGAAGAATTAAATCTTCGTATTCTTGGCATAAGACCGGGAGATGAAGTAATACTTCCTGCATATACATATAGTGCATCTGCAGCAGCAGCGATACATGTTGGGGCAAAAATAGTCTTTATCGATTCAAAGGAAGGCTCTGTTGAGATGGACTATGACAAGATGGAAACTGCTATTAATGAAAAAACAAAGGCCATTATTGCAGTTGACTTGGGAGGAATAATCTGTGATTATGACAGAATATTCGAAGTTGTTGAAAAAAAGAAAGAATTGTTTGTCCCTTCAACTGATATTCAAAAAGCAATAGGCCGTGTTGCAGTAGTTGCCGATTGCGCACATGCATTGGGAGCTCAATGGCATGGAAAAAACGCGGGTGCTATTGCAGATTTTACTTCATTTTCTTTTCATGCAGTAAAGAATTTTACTACAGCAGAAGGAGGCGCAAGCACATGGAGGAAAATGTCAGGTATTGAAAATGAAGATATATATCATAGATATCAACTGTATTCACTTCATGGACAAAGCAAAGATGCATTCGCAAAAACACAGTTAGGTGCTTGGGAGTACGATATAGTTGGACCTTGGTACAAATGCAACATGACAGATATTATGGCTGCTATCGGTTTGAAACAGTTAGACAGATATGAAGGAATGTTGAAGAGACGAAAAGATATTATTACCCAGTATGACAAAATGTGTGATGAAATTGGTGTTGAATATCTCAAACATAGTGGAGAGGATTATCAATCAGCAAATCATCTCTATATTACAAGAATTCCCGGGATTGATGATCAGATAAGAAGAAAAATAATCATTGAGTTAGCAGAACTTGGTGTGAGTACCAATGTGCATTATAAGCCTTTACCTATGATGACTGCATATAAAAGTATGGGGTGGGATATCAAAGATTTCCCAAATGCTTATAATTATTACGAGAATTTAGTTACGCTTCCACTTCATACATGTTTGAGTGATGATGATGTTGAGTATGTGGTTGAAAACTATAAAAAAGTTGTTAAAGAGTATATCTAAAGAAAGAGTTTTTTGTGTGTTGTTTAGCGCATACATAGCGGCGGTTTTGTGGATTACGTTATTTTCAAGAAACGGAAATGGAGTAAAAGGAGTATTATTTCCATTACAGTCATATGTGAAAATAATGAATGGGAATTGGTATGCACTTTTGGAAAATACTGAAAACATTGTACTATTTATTCCACTTGGATTAGCACTTGGATTAATTATTAAACAAAAAAACGTGATTCTAGCGTTTTTTTGTGGTTTGGCGGTGTCATTAATCATTGAATTATCTCAAGTGATTTTGGTATTAGGTATATTTGAGTTTGATGATCTATTACATAATACACTTGGAGTGGTGGTTGGTTATTATGCAATTAGACTCACAAGTCAGAAAGTTATTTTAAAAAATAAAGAGTTTTTAATGATACTGTTGCTTAGTGTTATGTTTTCTGCCGTTCCTATTGGGTGTCAAGAAATGCATTTTTTAAAGATGAAAAAACTTGCTGCTTTACATGATAGGAAAGATGGGAAAAGAAATTTATTAGTTCTTAAGGGGAAAGATGGATATGCTTGGAATACCAATGTATATATTAAATATTTGAAAGACGGGAGTATAAGAATAAAGGGAAAATCTCATAAAAAATCTTGGTGGCCAATTGCTGACGTTGAACTAGAACCAGGTAGATATACTTTTTCGGGATTGTCGGATGTTGGCGAAGGGACTGTGGGATTAGAGTTAGAAAATAATAATAGTAGATTTGCAAATGATGTGGGACCTATAGACAAAATAGAATTTGTTTTGGATGATACAAAAATAATTAATGTTTATGTAATTGTATATGATGAATGTGATTGTGATGTAGTTGCAACACCAGTGTTATATAAAGAGGAGTAAAAGTGTGCTTAAAAAGTGGAATGAACTTCCTGATTTCATGAAAGTAGATGAAGTCAGACCATATTATAGATTGTTACAGAAAAAAAGAACTAGTTTACTAATAAAAAGAATATTTGACATTGTAGTTGGATCTATTTTGCTACTTATACTTGCAATTCCAATGGTGGTGATTGCAGTTATTATCAAACTTGACTCTAGAGGTCCTGTTTTTTATCGACAAGAGAGAGTTACGATTTATGGAAGAAAATTTAAAATACACAAATTCCGTACTATGGTTAATAATGCAGATAAGATTGGAACAGCAGTGACAGTGGGAAATGATAGTCGAATTACAAGAGTTGGTGCTAAATTAAGAGGATTAAGATTAGATGAATTACCACAAGTATTTGATTTGATTTCCGGGGATATGAGTTTTGTAGGAACGAGACCTGAAGTGCTAAAGTATGTCGAAATGTATAAACCAGAATATATGGCGACTCTTTTGTTGCCAGCAGGAATCACTAGTGAAGCTAGTATAAGATACAAAAACGAAGCTGAATTATTAAATAATGCAAAGGATGTAGATAAAGTGTATATTGAGCAAGTTCTTCCAGCTAAGATGAAATATAATTTAGAGAGTATCATGCAATTTTCGATTTGGGGAGATTTTGCGACAATGATTAGGACTGTTTTTGCAGTGTTTGGGAAGGAATATAATTAAAAAATGAAACAAAATATTTTGGTTGAAGGATTGGTTTCAATAATTATGCCATCATGGAATACAGGTCATTTTATTGCTGAAACGATACAATCAGTTATTGAACAAACTTATACAAAATGGGAGTTAATAATTGTTGATGATTGCTCAACAGATGGTACAGATGATGTTGTTGCATCTTTTGATGACAAAAGAATAAAGTATTTTAAAAATAATAAAAACATTGGAGCGGCTTTAACTAGAAACAAAGCATTGCGGGAAGCACGAGGGGAGTGGATAGCTTTTCTTGATTCTGATGATTTATGGATGCCTAAAAAACTAGAACATCAATTACTTTTTATGCAGCAGAATAAATATATTCTTTCATATACTGAATACGAAAAAATAGATGAAGAATCAAAATACTTAAATATATATGTATCTGGGCCTGAACGAGTAACGAAACGGAAAATATATAATTATGATTATATTGGTCAACTTACAATGATGTATAGCGCAAAAGAGTTTGGAGTTGTGCAAATTGAAGATATAAAAAAGAATAATGATTATGCTTTGAGACTTCAGCTATTTAAAAAAACTGATACTTGTGCATATTTGCTGAAAGAGAATCTGGCAAAATATAGGGTGAGAAAAGTTAGTATTAGCCATGATAAATTTATTAAAAAGTTAAAGAGCCATTTTGATTTATTTTACTTATGTGATAAAAAAAATGTTGTTATAGCATTGTGGTATACATGTTGGAATATGTTTTATGGTGTGCTAAAGAAGAAAAAATACGAAAACAGGAAAAATGACAGGCAATGAATGTAACTTATCTGTTAAAGGAGAATTATGGGATTAAGAGATAGAATTATTACTGTGCTGAATAAAAACGAAATAGTTTTCATTAATGCAAAACAAATGCGAATGAAGTTTCTAATGGTAGTTGGAAAAATAATACCGGATAAAACATATATTAAGATGCAGTATAGAATAAGACTTGGGAAAAAATTAGATTTGGAGACCCCAGTATTATTTAATGAAAAAATACAATTTGCAAAGTTGTATTATCGCGATGAAAGATTAAAGAAATTGGTTGATAAATATGAAGTGAGATTTTATGTGCGAGAAAAAATAGGCGAAAAGTATTTGACAAAAATATATGGAGTCTATGATAAAGTTGATGAAATCCCCTTTGAACAGTTGCCGGATAAGTTTGCAATGAAATTAACAAATGGCTCATCTTATAATTATATTTGCTCAAAAAAAAACAAAGATACGAAGCAAGAAATTGAGTACAGATTTAAAAAATGGTTAACTGTAGATTTTTATATGCTGGGAAGAGAGTGGGCATATAAAGATGTGAAAAATAGAATAATATGTGAAGAATATCTAAACGCAGAAGAAGATGATTTGAAGGATTACAAAATTTTTTGTTTTGATGGAGTTCCTAAATTAATTCAGGTTGATTACTCAAGGTTTGTAAATCATAAGCGAAATCTATATACACCAGAATGGGAGTTTATTGACGAAGAAGTTGAATATGATAATGATCCAAATGCTGATATTAAGAAACCAGATAATTTAGAAGAAATGTTGATTTGCGCACATAAATTGTCAGAAGGTTTCCCACAGGTCAGAGTGGATTTTTACAACATTGGAAGCAGATTAGTTTTTGGTGAGATGACTTTTTATCATGGCGCTGGATATTTGCATTTTAAGAATCCTGAGTTTGAAGAAAAAATGGGAAATTATTGGAAATTGTAATTAATTAATTTAGAAGATTATGTATTAGGTGGATGTAATGAGAATACTTCATATTGTTTCAAATATATCAGTAAGCAATGGGATTATGAATTTCCTTTTGAACTATTATAAAATGTTACATGATGAGAATTTTATATTTGACTTTTTGTATTTCGATGAAGCAAAAAAGAGTCTTGTTAGTGATATTTCAGAACTTGGAGGAAAGTGTTATAAAGTTGAATCGCCTAAAAAAATATTGAAATTTGCTAAGTCACTTAATGAATTCGCTGAGAAACATGTTGGGGAATATGACATAATGCATCTTCATGATCCATTTATGATTTCTTTTTTTTATGTGCTGAAATCAAAATGCAATATTTCAAAAGTTATAGCTCATGCACATAGTACTCAATTTTCAAATTCTAAGCTCGGAAACATTAGAAATGCGGTATTATCTTTTCCAAATAGATTTTTGGCGGATGAACTTTGGGCGTGTTCTAAAAGTGCTGGATATAAAATATTTGGAAAACGCTTTAGAAAAGGTAATATTATTTATAATGCAATAGATGCACGAAAATATATTTATAATAGTGAGAAAAGAGAAAAAACAAGAAAAGAATTAGGATTAGACAACAAGTTAGTTATTGGTCACGTTGGAGGATTTGCAAGACCAAAGAATCATATTTTTTTATTAAATGTTTTTTGTGAAATACTAAAAATTAATCCTGAAGCAGTTTTGTTATTAGTTGGAGATGGAAAGCTTAAACAAAATATAATAGAGGAAACAAAACGGATGAAAATAGAGAAAAAAGTGATTATGTTAGGAAGACAAAAATCCGTTGAAAGATTTTTGTGTGCAATGGATGTTTTTGTTTTTCCGTCTATTTTTGAAGGGTTAGGAATATCTCTTGTAGAAGCCCAAACAAGTGGTCTGCCATGCGTTTTTTCAGATATTATACCTGAAGAAGCCAATATTATCGTGGCAAATAATAAAGTAATGAGCTTAGTTGAAACTCCAGAAAAATGGGCAAAGGCAATATTGGAAGCCAAAATTTTAAACAGAAATAACGATTGTTATCAAGAAATAGTTAAGGGACATTTCGATATAAATTATGAGGCATATAACTTATACAAATTATATGCTAAAGTCATGAGAGGTTAATTATGGGAAAAAGGAGTGTTGTTTTGAAGTGGTATATAGTTGAACATTGGTTATATACTCACAGATTGAAAAAAATGTCAACAATGGTCTATCATTTTATGCAATTATTATTTGGTTGTAGTATTCCACCTAAAGTAGTGTTTGGAAAGAAATGTAAATTACCACATTATCATGGAATAGTAATACATCAAGATACAGTTATAGGTGATGGCACATCAATTTTTCAAAATGTAACAATTGGAGGGGGAAACTCAGGATATGGAGCCATTATTGGAAATAATTGCATTATTGGAGCAGGGGCATGTATCTTAGGGAGAGTTCATATTGGGAATAATGTGAAAATTGGTGCAAATGCGGTAGTGTTGGATGACATTCCAGATAATTGTACGGTGGTAGGTATACCGGGGAGAATAATTAAGAAATCGGAATAGGAGAATCAGAAATATGGGGATTATTTTTTTACAGGAAGGATATGATCCATTCCCAAATGCAAATTCAATTTGTGTTAAAGGGCTAGTAGATGAATATGCAAAAAATAATGATGACTATTTAGTTGTATGTGATGGATATATAGGAGAGGAAACAAATTTCTCAAAAAATGAGCATATAGTTCATATTAGGGTTAAACGAGAAAAATCAATTTCAAAAAAAACAACGATTCAGAAAGTTATTACTTTAATGAAAAGAGTTTCACTAATACTAATTTGGCCAATCCGCTTTCCAGTTAAGACAATTAAGTATATTGTTAGAATCAGAAAAGAATTAAAGAAGAATGACGAGGTGATAATTGTATCTGTATATAAACCTGCAGAAATGATAGAGATTGGATATTGGTTAAAAATAATACATAAAAATATCATATGGGTTATATATAGCTTAGATGGAATTGGTGACAATTTAATGGCATTTAATAGTAAGATAATTAGGAATAAAGAAAAAAGGTGGATGGCTTCACGATTTAAAAAGGCAGACAAAATAATTCAAATGAAGTGCCACGAAGAAAGTTATAAAAACTCAGAATATAAGAAGTTTCTATCAAAAACAGTTTTTACAGATTTTCCGTTAATAATTCCAAATGAATATTGCAATGATGACAATAATACTAATGAAAAAAAAGAAATAGTTAATATACTTTATGCAGGTGCATTTTATAAGAAGTTAAGGGAACCATTTGAATTAATACAATGGTTTGAAAAGTATAGTGAAAAGGTCAAAGCACATTTAGATATTTATTCGATGAATGACTTTGTAGATTATTTGGATGATATTTCGCAAAAATCAAATGGAAAGATAGAAAGAAGGGATTATGTTAGACCTGAGGTGATGGAAAAAATAATTGCTGAATCAGATATTCTCTTGAGTGTTGGAAATTCTAATTCACCAATGGTACCATCGAAGATATTTAACTATATTTCTTCGGGGAAAATAATTGTGCATTTTACGGATTCCTATAACGATAGTTGTTTACCATATTTACAGAAGTATAAAAGAGCAATTATTATTGGACCTGAGGAAAGAAGAGTGAATATTACTATGGATAACAAGAAGATAGCATTTAATGAAATTGCAGCGTTGTATGCTGAAAATTTGCCAATAACAACTGTAAAAGAGTTGATTGAACAGGGAGAATAAGATGTTTTTTAGTAAAGAGGTAGAGTTGCAAAAAAATGTGGATTGTGATATAGAGTGGCATCCATTAATAATATGTGCAGTTAGCATATCTTTTTTGCTTTATAATGTTAATTCAGCATTAAATGGCATGATACTACTATTCTTTGCAATATCATTATTAGTGGCAAATAAAAATAGATGTTTAGAATTCTTAATAATTCCAATTATCTTTTTTGACTATGTTTTAAATATTGAATTTATAGGTGGAACATTCAATAGAGTGTTTGAATTGTATTATATATTTGTTTTTTTAGTCAAAAAAGACAGAGATTATTGTGTAAGTAAAAAAACATTTTTTATTGTATTAATATATGGTGTATTAAATGTTATTTCGGCAATTTCAATTACAAATGTTATATCCGTAGTATTAAATACGATTGTTATAATAATATGCTTTGAAAAAATGCTAAGTTCAGAAAGTGGAAGGAATATTTTCTTGTACACAATTGCAATAGCGTCATTATGCTCATTTTTATATGGAATCAGTCGAGGTGTAGGTATTTCTGAAGAATATGGATTTCGTTTATATGGAACCGTTCCAGATCCAAATTTTTCGGCAGCATTATATTCAGTAGGGATAATTGCATGTATATGTACAAACTTGATTGGAAAGAAAATAAAAGCACTTATTATAATATGCTTGTTGATTGGATTAGCAACAACTGTTAGTCAGAGTGGTTTTTTAGGAGTAGCATTAATGGTAATGCTCCTTTGTTATTTTCTTAAGCCTAGTAAAGGGGTTGTGTTCTGTATATTATTCACTTTTGTGATAATGTTCTTTTTGAATTATCAGTTTAAAGAAAATTCCTATTTAAATACCTTGCAGAATAGAATTGTTGAAACAATTGATGATATATCGGTAGGTAATTATTCTGAAGCAACAACGAGTCGATCAAAACTTTGGAAACAGTATATAACAGAGTTTGAAAATGAAGAAGTAGTTACAACTTTATTTGGAGGTGTTAATCCTACTACATATGATTTTAGAAGGATGCATGGTTTCCAGTATGCAAGCCATAGCACATATGTCGACACATTATTTTACTGTGGTATTATAGGTTCATGTTTTATATGGATATATATATATACTAATATTTATTTTGGCATCGTTGAATACAAAAGAGAAAGAGATTTATCAATTTTGGGGATTACTATTGTGAAAATATCCCTTGCGTACTCATGCACATCATTGTCAATGTTTGGTGGAAAATTTTTTGATGTTTTGATGTTTCTTTAATGGGAGATATTATGAAAGTTGTAGAAATAAATATGTGTGAAAATGGAAGCACAGGTAAAATTATGCTCAATATTGCGAAATGTGTTAGAGATAATGGCGGTGAAGCACTGTCATTTTCAACATATCATTTTTCAAAAAGAAAATACAAATTAGAAGATATTGATTTTCATTACTATTATGGTAGTCAATTTGAAGCAAATATACATTATATTTTAGGTAGAATTTTTGATAATAATGGGTTCTATTCGCATAAAGGAACAAAAGAATTGATAGCGCAGATAGAAAAGTTTTCGCCAGATGTTATTCATATTCATAATTTACATAGATTTTGCATAAATCTTCCTTTATTATTTAATTATTTTAAAAATACGAATAAGAATGTTGTGTGGACATTACATGATTGTTGGTCATTTACTGGTCATTGTGCACATTTTGCAATAAGCAAATGTGAGAAATGGAAAGAAGGATGTAATAAATGTAAGTATATTCAATGCTATCCAAAAGTTGAGATAGATCGTTCAAAAGGCAATTACAAGAGAAAAAAAGAAATGTTTACGGGATTAACCAACATGACAATAGTAACACCATCAAATTGGCTAAAAAACTTGGTTGGAGAATCTTTTTTGAATCAGTATCCAATCGAAGTGATAAATAATGGAATAGATTTGAATATTTTTAAACCGCGAGCTTATTGTGAAAAAATTAATTATCTAAAGTCGTATCATATAGTACTAGGAGTTTCTTTTTCATGGGGATATAGTAAAGGGCTTGATGTTTTTAATGAATTACCTAATATATTACCAGAAAATTATCGAATAGTGTTAGTTGGAGTCGATTCCAATTCTATTAAAGATTTAGATTCTAAGATTATCCCAATAAAAAGAACTAATAATCAAGAAGAATTGGCAGCTATTTACTCGGCAGCAGAAGTATTTGTTAATCCAACAAGAGAGGATACTTTTCCAACTGTAAATATAGAATCGTTGGCTTGTGGAACACCTGTTATTACGTTTGATTCATGTGGAAGTCCGGAAATAATAGATGAAACTTGTGGCTTTGTGATTGATAGAGAAGATGTAAAGGCTCTTGCAGAAAAGGTGATTTTCACTTGTGAAAAAAAACCTTTTAAGGAAGAAGATTGCGTTAATAGGGCGAGCGCTTATAATAAAGATAAGTGCTTTAAGCAGTATGTAAAATTATTCGAGAGGGTTAAAGAGAATAAAATATGAAAATAGTATTTATATCAAATTTTTTTAATCATCATCAGAAATATTTGTCTGATAGTTTATATAATATTACAGATAAAAATTATTATTTTATTGCTACTGAGCAAACGCCAGAGGAACAATTAAGGTTGGGATACATGCAATATGAGGAACCGTATGTTATTACATATTCGGATGTCAATCACACAGAAATTGAAAAGTTAATAGAACTTGCGGATGTTGTAATTGTGGGATCTGCAAGTCAAAAATTAATTGAAAATAGAATTAAAGATAAAAAGTTAATCTTTCGTTATAGTGAAAGGTTCTTGAAGACAGGAAATAGAGTAATAACATATCCAATTCATTTGTATAGAAAAATGCGTAATAATCCGATTTATGCAAATATGTATGTGCTCTGTGCAAGTGCATACACTTCAAGTGATTATTCGAAGTATTTTTTGTATAAAAATAAATGTTTTAAATGGGGATATTTTCCAGAAAATAAAAGATATAATGTTCAAGAATTACTAAATAATAAGGTTAAACATGAAATAATGTGGTGTGGTCGTTTTATTGAATGGAAGCATCCAGATGAGGCGATTCGTCTAGCAAAACTATTAAAAGACAATAATATTTTATTTCGAATGAAACTTGTTGGAACGGGACCGATGGAAAGCGAACTCCATGATATGGTAAGACATTATAATTTGGAAGAAGTTGAGTTTTTAGGAGCGATACAATCTGATATAGTAAGAGAATACATGGAGAAAAGTGCTATTTTTATTACTACATCCGATTATCAAGAGGGGTGGGGAGCGGTATTAAATGAAGCGATGAATAGCGGATGTGCAGTTGTGGCTAGTCATGCGGCAGGCTCAACCCCATATTTGATTAAAGACGGTATTAATGGATATGTATTTAAATGTGGCGATACAATGGACTTATTCCGAAAAGTTGTTTATTTACTTAACAATGCTAGCGTTCAAGAAAAAATAGGTATTGAAGCTTATAATACCATCAGCGATACTTGGAATGCAGGTGTAGCAGCACAGAGGTTTGTTGATCTATGTAGTGAACTCTTAAAAGGGAATAATCCTAGTCATATATTTCAGGATGGTCCGTGTAGTAATGCAGAATTGATTAAAAACAATTGGTATAATGAAACTAATAAAGAAATTGAGTAACTGTATATATTGGTTAGCGAAGAGGAATTATTAATGAGTGGTATTTTATTAAAAAGAAATAAGGGTGCATAATATATTTGTTAATAATAGATATAAAGATTTTGAAGTAAAAATGTAAATAATAAAGTGGTAATATTGCGAGGTGTAATGAGATGAAAAAAGCTGTTATTTCTACATATACTCATTGGACTAGTTATGGGTCAATACTTCAAACAATGGGGTTACAATATGCATTTAGAAATATAGGTGTTGAACCTGAAACTATTATTTTTGAAATAGATAATAATAAAAAAGTGGTTGAGAAAACAAAAATACAATTTAACACTACATTTATAAAATATATGTACAAATTAGCTCATAAGAAAAAACTGGAAAGAGCAAAGAGTTTGGCTTTAAAGTTCATTGATGATAATATTAATTATATATTGTTTTCTACACCTAAAAATATTAGCGTTGAGAGTGACGAAAATACAATATTTGTTGCGGGAAGCGATCAAATATGGCATCCGAATTTATGCAGAGAAGATTTCTTTTTATCTCATGTTCCAACAGTCAATAAGAAAATATCTTATGCAGCAAGTATGGGAGTAACAGATATACCATATGATAAGAGAGAGACTTTTTTTGAATTGTTACAAAATTTTGATTCATATTCGGTAAGAGAAAGTGACATGATTCCCGTAATTAAACAGTGCGTAAAAAAAGAGGTTCAACAACATATAGATCCTACATTTTTAATCCCAGCTCAAGTTTGGCGAGAGTATCAAAATGTCTACAGAATCAAAGGAAAATATATTTTGGTATATGCATTATATTGGGATAAAAAGTGGAATGAAAAGTTACGACAATTGCGAAAAAAAACTGGTTTTCAAATTGTAAGTATTCAAAGTTCATTGTGTAATATTTATTCTAATAAGATTGTTTTGGATGCTGGTCCATCAGAATTTTTATGGTTGATTAATCATGCTGAGGCTGTGATTACATCATCTTTTCATGGAACGGCTTTTTCTATTATTTTTAATAAACGTTTTTTTCCTGTAATAAATCCTAAAGCGCCTTCAAGGATAACGAGTTTATTGAATACTTTATGTGTAGAAAGTGCACCATCAATCGATGAGTTGATGACATATGATGTTGATTATCAAGCTACAAATAAAATGATAGAGAGAGAAAATAAAAGGAGTATTCTATATTTAAGAAAGGAAACGACTAATGAACAATAATATCTCAATATTTGATAATTGTGCAAATTGTGGGGCATGTGAAAATATATGCCCAGTTGGTGCTATTCATTTGAGTTATGAAGGAATATATTATTCAATGACTATTGACGAAAAAAAGTGTATTAATTGTGGCAAGTGTATTTCAGTATGTCCGGTGAATAAGCCACGAAAAGCTCAAAATTTAGTTGCAAGCTATGCAGGATATGTTGACAATAATGAAGTTCTGTTTAGTAGTTCTTCTGGAGGAGCCTTTCATGTAATAGCAAAAATGATATTAGAAAAAGGTGGAGTTGTATATGCAGCAGGGTTTGATGAGAAGTATCACGTCGTGCAATTTTACAGTACAGATGAGGTCTCATTACGAAAACTGCAGAAAAGCAAATATGTTGAAGGTGTTGTAGGAAAAGTATTTCAAAAAATACAGAATGATTTAAGAAATGACAGGCATGTTCTGTTTTGTGGTACGCCTTGCCAAGCCGCTGGATTAAGAAGATATTTGGATAGTGATTATAAAAAATTAGTTGTATGTGATTTTGCATGTGGTGGATTGCCATCGCACAAAATGTACGATGAATATTTGAATGATATTGAGAAAAAATATGGTTCAAATATAGAAGTGGTGGATTTTAGACCGAAAAACTTTGGATGGGATAATCATTCAATATACATAAAGTTAAAAAATGGAAAAGTGTATACAAAATTGTGGCAATTAGACTCCTATTATAAAGCTTTTTTGAATGGGTTGAGTAAACGAGATTATTGCTATAAGTGTGATTTCGCAGATAATCATTATTCAGACTTAATACTGGCTGATTTTTGGCGTTTTAAAGATTTTTCTTTTGATAATAATAAACAGAGAGGATTATCATTACTAATAACAAATTCAGTGAAAGGTGAAAAAATTGTTAGGCAAATGTCAGAGAAAATGCAGTTAAAAGAGGTTCCATTGGCAAAAGCTTCATATAACATAAAAAGCGGTCATATGACAGAAGCAGAGATTGAAAAACATAAAGTATTTATAGAAACTGTTGAAAAAGAAGGTTTTGTAGGAGCTGTTGAGAAAGCTGTACCTGCATCTATTAAAAAGGATTGGAAATTTTGGATAGTGCAAATATTTAAGAGAGGAAAATATGAAGGATCAAAAAAAACTGGGAATTAGTATTTCATATATCAATTTAATATTATCAACGATTGTTAGCCTTTTTTTAACTCCCTTTATTATTAACTCACTAGGAGATGATGATTACAGTATATATAAAGTTATGCAATCCTTTGTTGGCCCATTAGCGGTATTTAATTTAGGAGTGTCAACAATTGTGACAAGGGCAATTGTAAAATATAGAACTAATGAAGATAAAAATATAAAAGAAAAGCAAAATACGCTTGCGGTAGCTATGATTGCATCTATTATTATGGCAGTTGTTGTAGCAATAGTTGGTTGTGTAATGTGTATGTCAATTCCATCAATTTATGGAAAAAATTATTCAATTCAATTAATTCATGTAGGACAGATTATTTTTGGCATTTTTGTATTTTCAAAAATAATTCATATATTAACAGATGTGTTTAATGGATGCGCAATTGGGCATGAACGATTTGCCTTTAATCAATCAATGTTATTGGTGAAAAATGTTTTAAGAGTTCCACTTATTTTTGGTGTTTTAAAAATAGGAATGGGAGTAGTTGCAGTAACTATTATAGATGCAATGGTTGCGATAATAGTGTTCCTACTTACATCTGGATATTCGTTTATTATCTTAAAGGAATATCCAAAACTCACTTATATTTCGAGAAGAGAATTACTTGAGATGCTTTCTTTTTCAGCAGCAATTCTTCTACAAGCAATTGTTAATCAAGTAAACAATAATGTTGATACAATGATATTAGGTGCACTAGTGACAGATAAAGCGATTGTCACAATGTATTCTTCAGCATTAATTATTTATGGAATGTATAATTCAGTTGTCTCAGTTATGGCTACATTCTTTTTACCGAAGGCGACTCGTCTTGTTACTAAAAACGCTTCAGGAGAAGAACTTACAGATTTTGTAATAAAGCCAGGAAGATATCAGGCGATGATTGCCGTAGCTATTGTAGTAGGTTTTGCTGTCCTAGGAAAATCTTTTATTATTAATTGGATAGGATTAAGATATGTACAAGCATATTACATTGTACTGATTTTAATAGTTCCAGTAACTATTCCTTTAGTTGAGAATACTGCAATATCAATTCTTGATGCATCATTAAAAAGATTATTTCGCTCTCTTGTTTTAGTGATAATGGCAGTTATTAATGTTATCATTTCGATTGTTTTAATTAAGTTCATAGATTATTGGGGAGCAGCATTGGGAACTTTTATATCACTTATGATAGGACATGTGATACTGATGAATTGGTATTATTCGCATTGTTTTGATATGAAGATTAAAAGGATGTTCAAGGAAATTTTTTCGGGAATATTACCGATGGGACTGATAGCAGGAATTATAAATATTCCGTTGATTAAATTAGGAGAAAAAAGTTTGGTAATACTTGCAATCAAAGGAATAATATTTATTACAATATATTGTATTTTGATATGGAAGTGGGGATTGAAAATAGAAGAGAAAAAGTATATTTCACAAACGTTAAAAATAAAGTATCAAGGAGAAGAATAAATGTCTTTATTTAAAAATAAAACTTTAATGATTACAGGAGGAACAGGATCTTTTGGGAACGCAGTTCTCAACCGTTTCCTTCAGACAGATATAGGAGAAATTCGTATTTTCTCCCGTGATGAAAAGAAACAGGATGATATGCGTCACGATTTTCAGGTAAAGATGCCTGAGGTGGCAGATAAGATAAAATTTTACATAGGAGATGTTAGAAATCTCCAATCATGTAAAGATGCCATGCATGGTGTTGATTATATATTCCATGCAGCAGCTCTCAAACAGGTTCCATCCTGCGAGTTCTTCCCAATGGAAGCAGTAAAGACAAATATCATAGGTACAGACAATGTACTTACTGCGGCAATTGAAGAGGGAGTAGAAGCTGTAATCTGTCTTTCAACAGACAAGGCGGCTTATCCTATCAATGCCATGGGTAAGTCAAAGTCATTGGAAGAAAGCGTAGCTATTGCAAAGAGCCGTTACAGTGGTAAGACAAAGATTTGTTGTACAAGATACGGTAACGTAATGTGTTCACGTGGTTCTGTTATTCCACTTTGGATTGATCAGATTAAGGCGGGAAATCCTATTACAGTAACTGAGCCGGAGATGACTCGTTTTATTATGTCTCTTGAGGAAGCAGTTGATCTTGTTATTTACGCATTTGAAAAAGGCGAGAACGGAGATCTTCTTATCATGAAAGCTCCGGCATGTTCAATTGGACTTCAGGCAGAGGCAGTTGCTGAAATGTTTGGAGGAAAGAAAGAGGATATCAAGGTTATAGGTATTCGTCATGGTGAGAAGATGTACGAGACACTTCTTACAAATGAGGAATGCGCAAAAGCAATTGATCTTGGCGACTTCTACCGTGTACCGGCTGATAACCGTGGACTTAATTATGATAAATACTTCAAAGACGGAGATGTTGAACGTAATACTCTGACTGAATTTAACAGTAATAACACTAAGTTATTGAATAAAGAAGAAATCAAAGAAAAGATGATGGCACTTACATATATTCAGGAGAGATTGGCAGAAGAGTAAGAGAGAATATTTCCGGAATCATAGCACAGAGTTCTGGAATTATCTCAAAGATGAAGTGGCCTCAGATGAATATACAGAGAGACTTCATAAAAAAGTTCAGGACGTCCGTCAGAATAAGGAATGGAGGCGAGAGTATATGACTTTGGAGATGATGTTGGATGAAAAACTGGAAGAAGGGATAGAGCAAGGTTTAGAACAAGGGTTAGAACAAGGAACCATAATTACAAATATGAAATTCTACTATAAAGGAAAAATCAGTAAAGAAGAAGTTATGGAAGAATTATCAGTTGATAAAGAAAAGTTCGAGGAATATTTAAAAGAATTTCCAAAAGAAGAATTGTTAAAATAGTAAGTTGTACTTTGAACTGCATTGGCAATTGTTAATGCAGTTTTTTAAAGGAAGGGGAGTATATGAAGTTAATTATTTTAGGAAGTGGCGGCTATGGCCGTACTATTTATGATATAGCAGAGCAACTTGGTTTTAATCCGATAACTGTATTAGATGATTCTAATTCGGAGAGGCCACTTGATTCGTTTGAAAAATATATTTCGGATGATACATTATTTATTCCGGCATTTGGCAACAACGCTTTTCGTTTGGAATGGATGGACAAAATTGAAAATGCAGGTGGCAGACTTGCTACCCTTATTCATCAGTCGTCATACGTTAGTCCAAAAACTGTTGTTGAGTCCGGTACTGTAGTTTTACCAAAAGCCGTTATCAACACAGGAACAGTGGTTAGAAGAGGTTCTATTATCAACATTGGGGCGATAGTTGATCATGACTGTGTTTTGGGTAAGGGAGTTCATATTGCGCCGGGAGCGATTGTGAAAGGTGAGAATAAGATACAGGATTTATCGAAGATCGAGTCAGGTGAAGTGGTTGACAGAGGTGTGATGAGATAAAATAAGTATAATCCATACCCGTAAAAGGTAATAATAATGTAAATTTAGACACGAAAAAATGTGAAAGTAATATGAATTTAGCCCCGAAAAAGTGTGAAAGTAGTATGAATTTAGCCACGAAAAAGTGTGAAAACAATATGGAATTAGCCCCGAAAAAGTGTTATCATATCTAAATATTGAAGTGGGCTTTTCAATTACACCTGAGGATACATTGATTATTTTTGATGAGATTCAGAATGCACCAAAAGCATTTGAAAGTTTAAAATATTTTTATGAGGAAGCGAAAGAATATCATATTATTACAGCGGGGTCTTTGTTGGGCGTTGCGCTTCATGAAGAAATTTCGTATCCTGTGGGAAAAGTTGATTTGTTGAATTTGTATCCTTTGAATTTTAGAGAATATCTAAATGCGATGGGAGAAAGAGGACTTCTTGAGGCTTTGAATTCCAAAGATTATGAATTGATGGAGGTATATTCTGAAAAATATTTGTTCCATTTGAAAAATTATTATTATGTGGGAGGAATGCCTGAGGTTGTATCAACATTTGCTGAAAATAAGGATTATAATGAGGTAAGACAAATACAAAAGGATATTCTTTCTCAATACAAAGGAGATTTTGGAAAGCATATTTCGAGTAAAGATATACCAAAAGTTAATATGGTGTGGGATTCGATTCCTATTCAGTTAGCTAAAGAGAACAAAAAGTTTTTCTTTGGTCAGATAAAAAAAGGCGCAAGAAGTGCTGAGTTTGAAAATGCAATTCAATGGCTGTTTGATTGTGGATTGATTTATAAAGTAAACAGGGTAAATGAACCAAAGATTCCACTTGCATTTTATAAAGAACTTAATGTTTACAAACTTTTTTTGATAGATGTTGGATTGCTAAGTGCAATGAGTGAATTAGATGCAAAATCGCTGCTGGACGGCAATAGATTGTTTGTTGAATTTAAAGGAGCTTTGACAGAGCAATATGTATTACAACAGATACAGAGCGATACAGAGTATACTCCGTATTATTTTGGGACTGATAAATCAACATATGAACAGGATTTTTTGATACAAAAAGGTGAAGATGTTGTTCCGATTGAAGTTAAAGCTGAGGGGAATGTCAGATCGCAGAGCCTTAAAGCATTTAGAGACAAGTTTGAGCCGCAGATGTCAATTAGAGTATCAGCAAAAGGCTATATTAACCAAGGATGGATGGAAAATATACCATTATACGCGGTATGCAATTTGTAATGGCATCGCTTATGCGCAAAATGATAGATAACAAAATACAACAGAAAGGTATATGAAAAATGATAGAACACAATTTTACATGGAAAAATGATGGAAGAACTAAGGTTATGATTGGATGTGGAACACGTCCTGAGATTATTCGACTTGCAGCAGTTATCAAAAGATGCAGAGAATATTTTGACTGTTGTGTGGTTTACTACAACCAGAACTGGGATCCAAACTTAAGTACAGTTTTCTGGGAAGATTTTGAACTTAAGAATAATGCAGGAGAATTTGGACCGGATATCCTTGTGCCTGTAGTTGGTGATAATTTGGGTGTTACCTGCGGAAATATTCTTGGAAGAAGTTACGAACTGTTATCTGAACTTCAGCCTGATGGATATCTTGTGTTGGGAGATACTAACAGCTGTCTTTCAGCTATTAGCGCAAAGAGACTTCATATTCCACTCTTCCATATGGAAGCAGGAAACCGTTGCAAGGACGAGTGCCTTCCTGAAGAGACTAACCGTAGAATTGTAGATGTAATATCAGATGTGAATCTTTGTTATTCTGAGTTTGCAAGAAAGTATCTTGCAGATACAGGTCTTCCAAAGGAGAGAACATATATGACAGGTTCTCCTATGGCAGAGGTTCTTCGTATGAATTTAGATAAGATTCAGGCATCAGACGTCCTTGATAGAATGGGACTTGAGAAAGATAAATACATTCTTCTCTCAGCACATCGTGAGGAGAATATTGATACAGAGAAGAATTTTACTTCACTCTTTACAGCTATCAATGCATTGGCAGAAAAGTACGATATGCCTATTCTGTATTCGTGCCACCCAAGATCAAAAATCAGATTGGAAAAGAGCGGATTCAAGCTTGATCCAAGAGTGAGAGTAAATGAACCGTTAGGATTCAATGATTATAACTGTCTTCAGATGAATGCACTTGCAATCGTTTCTGATTCCGGAACACTTCCTGAGGAGAGTAGTTTCTACCTCTCAATCGGACATCCAATCGCAGCGGTATGTATCAGAACATCAACTGAGAGACCTGAAGCATTAGAAGCAGGAGATTTTATCCTAGCAGGAATTACAACAAAGGAACTTCTAAATGCAACAGATATGGCAATTGAGATGAAGAAGAACGGAGTACTTGGCAAGCCTTGTCCTGATTATGTGGACGAGACAGTATCCATGAAGGTTGTGAGAATCATTCAGGGCTATGTAAATGTAGTAAATAAGATGGTTTGGAGAAAAGAGTAAATAAAAGTTTAAGTGACATTAAATAATATTTTATGGTATTATAAATGGGGATATTATTTAGGTGGCATATGGACGAATGTGTATGCTGACTGAATTTAATTAATTTTTAGGGGAGCAAAGGATGTTAGACCAGATTACAAAAGCAGAACTGAATACTTTAGAGATAATCAAGCTGGCACTCGGCTCTTCTGATGGGGATAACGGCAGCACAGATGCCAAACTTCATGAATTGTCCGGAGATTGGAATGAGATTAAGTCGGAACTGGCAGTTCAGACAATCATAGGATTGCCTGTTGATGTTGTGTTGAAACTCGACATAACCGATAAGGAGAAAGAAGAATATTTCTATTATGTGGCTCGAAAGGTTAAGAAAGTTTACAACATTCTTAATGCGCAAAAAGAATTGTGCGAAGTTTTGAAAGATATTCCTTTTGTTATTATAAAAGGTGGAGCCGCAAGTATGTATTATCCGAAACCTGAATATCGTCAGATGGGTGATATAGATGTAATTGTTGCCCCTGAATCCTGGGAGAGAGCTGTTCTGTTACTGAATGAATATGGATATAAGCAGGGGGATGACATAGATAGACATATTCACTTTAAAACTAAAATTGGGCTGGAAATAGAACTTCATAGGTTTTTTGTAGATGCTAAGCAAAATAAGGATTATGAACTTTTTAATAAAAAAATCTATGATGCCATTTCAAGAAGTGAAGTCGGTGAAGTGTGTGGATATCATTTTCCCGTTCTTCCAAAACTAGAGAATGGATTAGTGTTATTGGGTCATATTAGGCAACATCTTAATTCGGGTTTGGGTTTAAGACAGATTTTAGATTGGATGATGTATGTAAAGATAAATGTTGATGATGATTATTGGGACTCTGAATTTTGCAAAGCAGCAGATGAAGTGAATTTGAAGACTTTAGCGGAGATAGTTACTTCACTGTGCAAAAAATATCTTGGACTAGATAATGTATCGTGGTGTGACGATGCTGATGAGGAATTAGTGGATGAGTTGATTATATATATTTTGAAAAAAGGAAATTTTGGGCGTAAGCAAGGCGGTTCCAATGTTACAGTTAGAGTAATGCATAATTTCCGCAATCCGTTAGCTACGTTAAAATATCTTCACGAGGGTGGAATGTTTAACTGGGAAGCAGCCAAGAAACACAAGTTCTTAAGGCCGTTTGCCTGGATCTATCAGATTGGGCATCTGCTCCGCAAAGGTCTTGCCCGCAAAAAAGGTATCAACACTTTTGTCGGTGAAATGAAGCAGAGCAAGAATGAAGTCGAGTTTTTGAGAAGACTTGGAGTAATGGATTAGTAAAATATTTTAGTTGAAATATGGTGGATTTTGGGGGCTTGTCATGGGACAGGCCCTTTTATCAACTATTAGTAGAGGATGAAAAATATGTTTGCAAAGTTGTATTCAGAATTTATAAGATTATATGATGTAGATAGGCTACATTTTATTGTTTCCCTGAGTATAATGACAATCATTATAGTTTTGGGAATTATTCTCTCAAGAAAATATGCCAAAGATAAGATTATTGTTGGAAGTCTTGCAAGTGTATATGTTGCATTCATGTTGCACTACATGCTTTTTGGCAGACCGTTTCAGGCGGAGAGAACCTATGAACTGGAACTGTTCTGGACTATTAGAACAGCAGTGGAGACGGGTAATTTATTGTACTATTGGTATATAGTTGTGAATATTGCTGTATTTTTTATTTTTACATTATTTATGTGCTATCTCACATCAAACTCAAAGATGAGCATTAGTGTAGCACTGTTGCTGTCTGTATTTATTGAGGTTAGTCAATTCATATTCAAACTGGGGATGTTTGAATTCGATGATTTAATCAATAATGTAATTGGAATTGTGATGGGATATGGCATTTATGTTTTATTCTTGAAAATAATACGAAAATTGAAAAAATGATATTCCTATGGCGCATTGTAGAAAAACTTAAGATTCTGATTGCAGAAAAAACAAAATACGTGAAGGGAAAAAAGTATATGCTAGATATGCACAAATATTTTTAGTATACTATAGGTATTAAGGTAAAAATTCGGAACAAGGTGTTTTACAACATAATTTGACGGAGTAATATACATGACAAAACAATATAAATTTAATAGACAATTATATTCAAAAGAGGCATTATTTAAGGCTGCATATCAATATATAGATGATTTCTATTTGCATTTGGACTGTACAGAAGAATATTACATAGTTGATTTGGAGACCAAACAATCAGATAACAAATTTGATGAACAAGAATTTGTAAATGAGATGTTAATAAACGAAACACGAAGAATAGTAAATGATAGAACTGGAAAGATTAGAGAGTTGATGTATGCGAGAGCTATGGCGACTACTGTAATAGGTGAGAATACCAGTGAGGGAGAGTATTCAGAAGCTGATGAGGATGCTGATGATATTTTGGTAGATTGGTTTGAAGAAAATGAGTAAAAGAATAAAACTTAGCAAGGAATTATATAATCTGGTAGTTGTTGAACAAACTGTTGCAGCCTATTCAGGTATATGCAGAGTGAGCGTATCTCAAGAAGACAAATACATTTGTTGTGACGTTATCGAATCTGTTGCAGATATTGATTTGACGATAAAAGAATTTGAAAATTATATGATTGGATTGACTAGAAAAAATGATTATTAACTATATCATACAGTTTATTATTTTTGCCTTATGCATAGTTTGTGTAGTGACAGATTTGAGGTATGAACAGGTTAAAAATAAGGTGCTTCTGGTATTTGGTGGATTTGCAATTTTATTAAATGTTATTTTTTTGATTTGGACGAAAGATGTCAATTACAAATCCTATTTTATTCAGGTGATAGCTGCTGTACTTATTTCGCTATTTTTATATTTCTACAAGATTTGGGCAGGTGGCGATTGTAAGTTATATATTGTCATCGCACTCTCTTTGCCTTGTAATATTGTTACTCAAAAGATATACGGAATCAGTTTGTTGATTTTTATCCCTTTTTTATCATTTGGAATTGGATACATATATATTATTATAGATTCGATTGTTCAAAGGATTAAAACAAAAAAGAAAAATGAAAATATATTGTCCAATACAATAAAGGCGTTTGTCAGGTATTTGTCATATTATTTGCTGGTTGTTTTTGTAAGCAGCATTGTTTTGAAAATATGTGAATTAGTGCGGATTAATACAAGATTGGAAACAATAGTTACTGTTATTTGTATAGTTGTGGTATTGCTCGTATCCCATTTTGATGTCATGAAGTATAAGAGTGTTGTACTCACGTTACTTATTGTTGATGTTGTTCTTGGGGTTGTTAATACTGAATTGTTATTAAGCAGTCAGACGATATTACTATTGATAGCGATTATTATTACCAATTTCTTCAGGATTTTTTCAAATAACTACAACTATGAAGAGATTGGCATTGGAGAATTGAAAGAAGGCATGATTTTGTCTGCTGTGAGTTCTGTTCTGCTGGCAAATGACAGACGGGGAAAGTTTAAAAAAATATCAGATGAATCATTAAGTTCAAGGCTGACCGGCGAAGATATTTCTTATATAAAAGAGTTGAGTGATAGAAACAGAAAATTGACGAGTGTTACCATTGTAAGGAAGATTCCGTTTGCATTATTTATTGCAGTTTCAGTTATTTGTGTAATTATGGGAGAATTAATAAAATGATGCTAAAATTTATTAATTACAGCAATGGATATCATATTGCCTCATTTGCAAAAAATGAAGTTATATTTAATAAAATGAGAACTGATGGATATAGTTGCTTTACTGTACAAAATTATAAACTGATTTTTTTCCCGGAAGGGTGGGCAGTAGATCTTCTGGAAGAAGAAAATCAGGCTTTAAAAGAAGTAGAAGATTACAGCATTTTTGAGTTTAATAATGGCAGTGCATACGTTTATTACAATGCAGCATCTGTGGATAATGCGTTGTTTATAACCAATAAATGTAATTCAAACTGTATAATGTGTCCTACAAGTGATATTGTGAGAAAAAATAGTGGGATAGAAGATATCAATAATCTTTTAAAAATATGCAGTCAGATGCCAAGTGATGCTTCGCATATTACAATAACGGGCGGAGAACCATTTTTAATAAAGAAAGATATTTTTATTTTGTTTAAATATTTGAAAGATAATTTGAATGAGATAGATTATTTACTGCTTACAAACGGAAGAGCATTGTCAGACAGAGAGTATGCATCAATTTTCAAAGAAACGATACCATCTAAGTTGATTGTTGGAATTCCTTTACATGGATATAACCCTGATACTCACGATGGCATAACACGTGCAAAAGGAAGTTTTAATCAAACAATGTCAGGATTAAAAAACATACTTGATTCAGGAACTATGATTGAGATTCGTATAGTAGTAAGTAGGTTGAATATTGGATTTATCGATAAGATAGCCGATTTGATTATTAAGGAATTAAAGGGAATATACATAGTGAGATTCATTGGTCTTGAAATGCTTGGAAATGCAAGAATTAATTTGGAAGAAGTGTGGATAGACTATAAAGAATCATTCGAGTTAATAAAAGAATCAATTAAAAAGTTAGTAATGCACGGATTCAATGTTGGTATATATAATTATCCTTTGTGTTGCGTAGACAGGTCCTATTGGGCACTTTGTGAAAAAAGTATTACTGATTACAAAATCAGATATTTGGAGGAGTGTGATGAATGTTCAAAGAAAGATGCGTGTGGAGGTATGTTTAGTGGAACATTTAGACTAATGAAAGGAAAAATAAACGCGATAAAATGATAGTACCATTTAATTTTAAACAGTTTGGAAATGAAATATTACTTACAAATGATTTTGGGAGATATATTTTCTTGAAAAAGCATGAATTTGAACAATTGCTAAACAAACAAATTGATAAAGATTCCAAATTATATAAATGTTTAGAAGAAAACTATTTTGTGTTTGATACATCTGTTGAGGAGTTTATATATTCATCAAAACAGGAACTGAGAAGTGGAAAAAGTTATCTTTTTGCAGCTACTAGTTTGCACATTTTTGTTGTTACTAACTTTTGTAATGCGGAATGTGTATACTGTCAGGCGCAGAGCGGAAATATACACACTTGCAAGATGATGAGCGAGGAAATTGCAAAGAGAGCAGTTGATATAGCATTACAGTCACCACAAAAAGAATTGACGTTTGAATTTCAGGGAGGAGAGCCTCTTAGTAATTTTGAGATTATAAAATATATCATAGATTATTCCAAAACAAAAAAAGCAAACAAAAAAATACAGTATAGTATTGTTAGTAATTTGACTTTGTTAACTGAAGAAATGATGATGTTTTTTAAAGAGAATAATGTATCTGTTTCTACATCTTTGGATGGGAATTGCGATTTACACAATATTAACAGACCGTTGGCAAAAGGTAGGACGTCATACGAAATTGTCAAAGAGAAGATGAAATTATTAAATGACAATGACATAAACATAGGAGCAATACAGACTACAACAAAGAAAAGTTTAGATTATTCTCAGCAGATTATTGATGAATATTTAGAATCTGGATTGACAGATATATTTATCAGACCTTTGACACCATTGGGGCATGCTTTGGATCGTTGGGAGAATATTGGGTACACTCCTCAAGAGTTTCTTGTTTTTTATGAAAAGTGCCTAAGATATATTTTAGATAAGAATAAAGAGGGAATTTGGATAAGAGAAGGGCATGCAAATATCTTTTTGTCAAAAATAATTAACGGATGTGGTATTAATTATATGGAATTAAGGTCTCCATGTGGTGCTGCGGTAGGTCAGATGGCGTATTACTATGACGGGAATATTTTTACTTGTGATGAAGGCAGAATGTTATATGAGATGGGTGATGATTCGTTCAAGATAGGAGATGTAATGAATTCTTCATATGATACGCTGATGGATTCAAAATTGTGCAAGACTGTATGTAAATATAGTATTATTGAGGACATTCCACAGTGTTGTGATTGTGTATATCAACCTTATTGTGGGACTTGTCCGGTTATAAATTATGCATTGGATAATGATGTCATTAACCGCAGACGCAGAAGTTACAGGTGCCAAATATATAAAGGAATGTTAGATATTATCTTTGGTCTGTTAAAAGAAGAAGAATACCTGCAGATTATGAGGAGGTGGGTACAATGATTGATAACAAAAAAGGAGTAAACAGTAGAAAGAGCGTAAGTATTGTTTTGATAATTGCTTTAACAACCTCAATATGTGCCATTGACTATTATGAAAATATCGCGAAGCAATCAGCAATATGCAATGATATGACGACTGTTGCCGAGAATGATGCAGATGCGATAGTAACTAATATTGTGGCTAATGAATTACAAAGTTTGTCTTTGAATGTTGGGAATGAGTGCAGTCCTTCACAAATAAATGTGTACGGAGACGTAGTTACATATGAGAATATAGGCGAATACAGAGGAGCCCTTTCTAATATGGGCAGAGAGGGAATGGGTTCATTTTCATGGAATGACGGAAGTGAATATTATGGTGAATGGCATAATGATTGTATGGATGGCGAAGGAATATTAAATTGCAGTAATGGTTTTAGATTAGAAGGTACATTTTCAAAAAATGATTTCTATGAAGGCGAAATTTTTTATTCTAAATCGGGAAATGATTATACTTACTTTGTTGAAAATAATATGATAATAAATGAAATATCTATAGACTATAAGAATGGAAGCAGTTATTACGGAACTTACAAGAAAAATGCACTGACCGGTAAAGGAACCATGGAATATAAAAATGGTGATATTTATAAAGGATATTTTAAAAATGGAAAACGTTCCGGGCAAGGTTATTATAAATGGGATAATGGAGCATCATACAAGGGCAAATGGAAAAAAGATAAAATGAGCGGTCAGGGAACATACAAGTATCAATCAGGTTCAAAGGGTAAGTGGATAAAAGGAATATTTAGAAACAATAAACCGAATGGTGAGTGTATCTATAAAGCTGCAAATGGAACAAAGTACAGAACAAAATGGTCAAATGGAAAGTGTAAAAAGGTAACGAGGTATTAATATGGATAAAAAATTATTTCCCCAAATAGAAAAATCAATATCAGATTTAATTGGTGACGAAGAAGGAAATGTTCCAAGAAATAAACTGGTGGTTATAGGCTCTGCGATAATGCTGATGGGATTGGTGATGGGAATAGATGTGTTTGGGGCACATTCATCACATAGATCGCATAGCTCACACAGTTCACATTCGTCAACTTCATATCATAGATCACATGTTTCGCATACTTCACATACATCTAGTTCGTGGCATAACTCGCATGCATCACATTCTAGTTCAAGCGTTTCCGGTTCCGGTATTACAAGTTCGGGTGGAGGAACAGGTTCAACGTCAGCTGGAGCCGGTTCAAAAGCCGCGAGTGCTGCTAAAAGTGGTGCAACTGTTTCTGTGGAAATACCTAAGATACAAAATCCGGTTTCAGACAAGTTTGTAAAATCAATTCCAACTTTTAAATCAAATCTATCACTGGCGGCTTCGAAGGGAGAAACAGAAATTTAATTTAGATGTTTACTGGAACTGCATTGGCAAGTGTCAATGCAGTTTTTATATAGCGGAAAAAATTAACAAAAGTGCAAATTAATGCCAAAAAAATGAAAAAATAATGCAAATTCAAATCAGAATAATGAGAACAAAAAAATAAAACCTTGCCCCATCACCTGTTAAAATGATAGAATAAAATGAAAGATTTATTGGGCGGTCAAAATTAATATAGCAGAGTTTATATGGAGCAAATGCAGACAGGTAATGTGCACTTGTTTTAATTTTGACTCATTATAAGAAAAATTGGAGGATATAGAATGAGAAAGGATTCTAAAAAGATTATTGCAGGACTTATGTCTACAATGATGGTCGCTTCTTTATTTACAGGAGTCGGACCGGTTAAGACTGGGGCGGACGAGGCTCCGGTTGAACTTACTATTCCAAATTGGAAGTTTACACATCAGGGGGTAAATGACTGGAATGAGCCTGGAAATGTTGGTATTATCAATTCAGTTACAATGACTGGAACGGAAGAATCAGTTGGTACATGGCCAAAGACATTGAAGTATTCGGCAAAAGCTACTCAGGCCTCTACAGGATTTGACATGGAAATTGGTAATACAGGTTGGGATCGTACATGGAGCAGTAACTCTATCAATCCATGGTCAGTAACTGCTGAACTTGATGAGATTTCGCTTGAAGAAGGTCACAAGTATGCAGTGACATTTGATGGATCTGCATCAACTCACAAGTATTGTTATGTTGGATTTGATCCTGCACCTTTTGGAGGAAATGGACTGACAAAGGATAGTGACAATCAGATTATTGAACTTGAGGAGACAGAGAAGTCTTACTACATTGAGTTTATCAATTGGGAAGCTTCCTGGGAAACTAGTGTCCAGCTTATGTTTGGAGCATTCGCAGGAACAAAAGATTTCGCTGGAAATCCAATAAACATAAGGGAAGAGGTAAACTGGAACGGTACAGTCCACATCAGAAACTTCAAGTTTATTGATTTGGGATATACAAAAGAGTACGAGGATGGACCACAGATCGGAGGCGGAGATACAGAAGACGAGACAGATGAGATTGCCTCAAAGCCTGCTTATACAGGAGCAGAGAAGTCTAATGCATACGCATTGGCTAACGGCTATAACGGCGGAGACCTCGTTTGGAGTGATGAGTTTGATGGCGATAAGGTAAGCACAGCGTCATGGAACTTTGAAAAAGGAAATAACAACGGCTGGGGAAATGAAGAAAAACAGAGTTATATCAGCAACAGCAAGAACTTATTTATAGCAGATATTTCCAATGATAAGACTTCAGATGATGGAAAAGCGCTTGCAATCCATGCGCAGAGAGAAAATAACGGAACATACACATCTGCAAGAATTCAGACATCAGGCAAGCACAGCTTCAAATACGGACGTATGGAAGCAAGAATCAAGTTTGATAATGGAATGTGCAATGGTGTTTGGCCGGCATTCTGGATGTTAGGTGATGGCGAACCTATGGGATGGCCATACTGTGGTGAGATTGACATCATGGAGCACAAGAATGCAGACAAGAACGTAATCTCTACACTTCATTGGAATCATGGTGATGATACTTCAAGACCATACACAGAAGATTTCAGTGGCGGAAATACAACTATTCCTGGTGGAAGCATCAACGATTGGCATGTATACGCAGTAGATTGGAATTCTAAGAATCTCACATTCTACATCGACGATGTTAAGATTGCAACAGTTAAAGTAACTGAACAGATGGATAATGAGTTCAACAAACACGAACACTACTTTGTACTCAATATGGCAATCGGTGGAAGATTCATTGGCGGAGCACTTCCAAGCGATGACTGGGCAGGATCAACAATGTATGTTGACTATGTCAGAGCATATCAGAAGACTACTATTTCAACAAACACAGGAACATGGAAAAAATCTTCTATCTGGGAGAAATCTGCAGAAGACCCAACAGAGGCACCAACAAATACGCCTGCAGACTCAAACAATACAACAACAGAGGCACCAACAAATAGTCAGCCTTCAGGATCAAATAACGCAACTACAACAAAGGCCCCTGAGACAACAACAGTAGCACCGGCTACAACAAAGGCACCTGAGACAATCAAGTTAGGCAAGGCAAAGATTAAGAAAGCAGCAAGAGCAAAGAACAAAAAGAAAGTTAAGCTCACATTGAAGAAAGTAAAAGGTGCAACAGCTTACGAAATTAATGTTTCAACTTCTAAGAAGTTTGCAAAGAAATCAACTAAGGCATACACATCAAAGAAACTTACAAAGACTATCAAGAAACTCAAAGCAAGCAAGAAGTACTATGTAAGAGTAAGAGCAATTGCAGTTGCTGCTGACGGAACAAAGTCAGTTGGTGCATGGTCTAAGGTTAAGAAAATTAAATAGTAAAATTACGCATATGAAAAAACACAAATAATAAAACACAAAAATTAAAACATAAATATTTAAAACATCCCTGTATCCGGGCTCGTATCCATAAGTTTGGGCAAGACCTGTTTACAGGGATGTTTGCATGTTAGAGTATTCTTGGGTATTGCTTTGATTTTGCAGAATTAAGATTGTTTAAATGGCAGAGTGGGGGAAATTAAGGTTATGAAGGTCGTCGGTATACACGTTGTGAAACAGGGTTGAAAATGATAAAATAATACTATTGCAGTTGCGGATTAAGCTGCGTTGAATAATTAGGAGGGTTAGAGAAATGAAGAAAAAAGCAAATATGTGTGTTGGTAAACGAGTCGGCTCAATGTTTCTTGCAGGCTTGATGGTTACCGGGATGGTCCCACAGTCGGTTGTCCATGGTGCGGTTAATAATAACCGGGCACTTGATATGGTGGCAGATGAAAAGCCTGTATTGTATAAAGATGGGGATAAGGTGTGGTTTGGAAATTATCCTCAGGCGGAAGTTGTTCCAAGTAAAGAGACGTATACAGCAGTTGATGAAGCCAATCTTTCTGAAGGGGATTTGATTGTGTCTGATTCACTGTACAAGAAGTTAAAAGAAACTAAAGAGTGGGATATGTATGGTGATACCGTTATTGACGGTCAGAAATATCGTCGTGTCAGCAAAGACAAATGCTGTTACGGTATTGCAGCTAAAAGTAAAGAAACGGCTGTATATACATGGGATGAGGAACAGTATCATTATTTCAAATATGAGCCTATTGAGTGGAAGATATACTCGTCAGATGAGGATTCCCTATATGTTATATCTGATAAGATTATAGAGAACGAAGGGACTTTTGGAAGTCTGCTGGAATCAGATAAAAATGGTTGGGAGACAAGTTATATTAGGAGTTGGCTCAATGGATACGGAAGTGATGATAATAATCTTGGTGCTGATTTTTCAGGTTATAATTTTATGGATATTGCATTTGACGACTCGGAACAGAAGGCGATTTCCACGTCATTCCTTAGAAATGATGACAATACTCAATTAGGTAGTGAAGCATACTATGAGGATGTTATAGATACAAATGATACTGAAGATAAGATTTATTTGTTGTCTTTGACAGAATTATACAAAGAATTAGGAACAAGGAATTTCTCGGAGGAGAGTAGCACATATTCCAAAGCGAGAGGAACTGTATTTAATGCCAATTTTTTCATTACAAGAACATTTGGTGAATATGGAATGCCGATTGTATTTGGAGAAGATTTATGGGGATCATTTCGTGGAGATAAATATAGAGGAATATATCCAGCCATGAAGATTGATAATGTAGATGTGATAATAGAGAATGTTGACAGTGTGGAGGAAGTGGAATCAAGAAATTATAACATTGAAGACACCAAATATAATGCACCTGGATTTGAGGTGTATAGCTGTCAGGACAGTAATCTTACAAGTAATTATTGGAAGACGGACAGGACTCTGACTTGGAATTGTATTTGGATGGGAAGCTATCCACAATCTGAAGTTGATGAACAAACAAAGGAAATGCTGGATGGATTAATGGATTCGACAGACTGGAATTATGATGATGCAATAGTTGTTGGTGGAAATAAATATCAAAGAGTCGGAAATGATTCGGGTTACAGATACTTCAAATACGAACCGATAAAATGGAGAATTATAAGCCGTGAGGATAATGAGGCACTTGTCATGGCCGACAAAAATCTGGATATAGTTGAGTTGGATTCATATGAGAGGGCAAAGCCATGGGAAGAGAGCAGAGCCAGAGATTACCTTAATAATAAATTTTGCGATGTGGCATTTGATGATAATGAAGAAAAAGCAATTAAAAAGACTCTCGTGATTGATGAAAATAAATATGGAAATGATACTATGGACAGAGTATTCCTTTTGTCAAATGATGAGATTGATTCAAAGTTAGGTTTTAACGCAGGATATAAAACTGGTGGAGTAATCAGATATTTTTTATCCAGACCTGAAAACCTTGAGAGAACAGATGCTTTCGACATTGTTCCGACTAATAGATTTTTAACCAGAACACCTGGATATACCATAGGTAATCGTGGCCAGGCATTATCACTGATTGATAGTTCCTCTTCCGGTCTTGAAAGTTTTATATTGAAACCTGTAATGCGCATCAATCTTTTAGAGAATGACTCTTTCAAATATGCAGGAACAATTTGCTCAAATGGTATTGATAACGAAGTGGGTATCGATGAGCAGGTGGTTGAGGAACCGACGGTTTCTATAGAAGGTGTGCAGATTAGTGCTGTTAACGAAGGCTTTAGAATAATATATGATACCACATCAAACGATGATATAGTTGAGAGAGGACTAATCTACGGACTAGCCGATTATGCTGACAAAGATAAAATGACAGTTGATAGTGACAGTGATACGGTGTATCATTATTCAGCAACAGGAAAAGGACTGATAGGAATAGCACCGGACTATAATAAACGCACTTATGCCATGACAATGAAGCTCATCAAGAATAAGCAATTCTATGAATCGCCATTAATGGTGAGGGCTTATGCAGTTCAAAAGGACGGAACAGTATTATACAGCGAAGTGGAGCAGTTTGATATATTTAGTTGTGCAAAATACCTGTATGAGAGAAGTCTGATGAACAGTCAGGCGGATCACGAATACCTCTATAACAGTATCCTAAAAGTTGTGGACGGTGAATATGTTGAGAAAGCATATGATACTTCTTTGTAGAGAAAATAGCTTATAGCATATATCAGATGCGAGATGACTCCCACTTCAAGCAAATATGTGCTAAGTGGTGAGTAACAAAATAGTATCAGTGGGAGTACAATCTCACATCTGATATACGCTCCGCGAGGATTGCAGAAATGCGCAGATGAAGATGTCAGCCACAAGATAACTTACAGAGTAAGTTATCTTGTGGCTGACGCGCATTTCGCAGCAAGACTCGCGAGCGAGTCTTGAACATTTGGCATATAAAATAAGTTATAAGATAAAATAAAATATAAAACATAAAATATAAATTATAATTTATAATAGGACATGAGGAGTTGAGTGTAAGCATTCATCCTCATGTCTTTTTGCATTTTTTTTGCTTGTATAAAAACATTTCGATTTATACAATTAAGATAAATGTAGATAAGTCACGGAATATACAAGTGAATATTACATAAGCAAAGAACTGGTATTTCAATACTTAAAAGGGAGATTATTATGAGAAAAGTTGATTTGTTAAGAATGAAAAGAGCAGCATCTGTTAGTATGATCTTTGTTCTTTCAGCTTCTATGCTGGCAGGGTGTGAGAAGAAGGGCGAGGACAAAAAGGAAACAAAGGATCCTTACAAAAATGCGATTTTCAGAGATGCGAAGGCTTCAACTGAGGACAGAGTAAAGGATCTTATGTCAAAGATGGACATAAAGGATAAGGTAGCCCAGATGATTATGGCTGAGAGAAACGTTGAAGGCGGTGGTGCCGCATATAACATGGTTACTCAGTACGGTCTTGGAGCGATGCTCAGCGGTGGCGGTTCTGCACCGGTTACAGGAAATGAAGCCCAGGACTGGAACGATGAGATTAACAAATATAAGGAAGCGGCAAGCGAGAGTAAGTTTGGAATTCCGATTCTCTACGGTGTTGACTCTGTGCACGGTAACAGCAATGTGTACGGAACTACTATTTTCCCGCACCAGATAGGACTTGGTGCTACAGATGATGAAGACCTTGTTGAGCGAATCGGTAATATCACAGCTTCAGAGACAAGAGCCATCGGTTCTAATTATGCATTTTCACCGGTACTGGGTGTTGCCTACGACGAGCACTGGGGCAGATTCTATGAGTGTTTCGGAGAGAACACAGACCTTGTAACAAGACTCGGAACTGCGTATGTAAATGGTCTTCAGGGAAGAAAAGATTCAGACGATTTCATGTCACAGGATCATCTCTTATGTTCTATCAAGCATTTTGTTGGTGAAGGTCAGGTTAAAAACGGATACAACCAGGGTAATGTTGAAATGGACGAGAAAGAATGGGATGACAAGCTTAAGAATGACATTATCAAACCATATGTTTCTGCAATTGAAGCGGGAGCAAAGACTCTTATGGTTTCATATAACTCTATCAACGGAGTGAACTGTCACGAGAACAAGGAACTTATTACTGATTACCTCAAAGGTGAACTTGGATTCAAAGGTATCGTTATCTCAGATTACGACGGAGTTGAGCACTGTAAGGGATCAGATTACAAGTTCCAGCTTAGAGACTGTGTCAATGCAGGTGTTGATATGCTTATGGAGCCCCTTGACTGGCAGAACTGCTATCACACACTTTTGAATCTCGTAAGGGACGGTTCAGTTTCAGAGGAGAGAATTGATGATGCAGTTTCAAGAATTCTTACTGTAAAGTTTGATTCAGGACTCTTTGAGGAAGAGATTAATTCAAAGAAAGAACAGGATCAGATGAAGCAGATCGGAAGTGATGAGCACAGAGCTGTTGCAAGAGAGGCAGTAAGCAAGTCCCTGACACTTTTAAAGAACGAGAAGATGAGCGATGGAAATACAGCAATTCAGGATCTTGCAGCTGCAAATAAGATTGCAGTCATGGGTGAGGCAGCAGATGATATCGGAACACAGTGCGGCGGATGGACTATCAGCTGGACAGGAAATAAAGGAAAGACAACAATCGGAACAACTATTCTTGAAGGCTTCAAGGAAGTTGCAAAGGATAAAGAGTTTGAATATGTGGATTCGGCAGAACATATTTCAGATGGAACACAGGCAGTAGTTATTGTCGCCGGCGAGGATCCATATTCAGAGACTCAGGGAGATTCTACAGGATTTGGCTTATTCCTTGATGATGAAGGAACAACTATGATTACTGAAGCAAAAGAGAAATTCGGCGACAGCATACCTATCGTAGTTATCCTTGTGACAGGAAGACCACTCACATTAAAGGACAACATCGACAACATCGACGCACTTATGAGTGCATGGCTTCCGGGCAGCGAATGTGCAGGAATTGCAGATGTACTGTTTGGAGACAAAGAGTTTTCAGGAAAGACACCTGTGACATGGCCTGTAACATCATTTGACATTTCAGACAAATTGACGGATGATAGTGTAGTACTGTTCAAATACGGAACAGGACTTAAGAAAGACGGAAGTGCTATCTGACATTTATAATGCATTTAGACAAAGGAAGGGGGAAAAAGAAATGATACAAATAACAAGTTTGGTAGATTTGATTTGGACAATTATAGGAATGTAAAATAATTAGTATGAGACAACGATTTTTTTAAGGCGGGGGCAAAAGCAGACATATAGAAAATAACAGGGCAGTTGTGTTAACAAAAATAAGGTTAATACAGCGGCCCTTTTGTTATCTCATGGCTGATGCACATTTCGCAGCAAGAACGCCAAGAGCGTTCTTGAATTCAAGTTTTCTTAAAATTTTTAACTACGTAATTCACTTTTTATAGCGAAATAAGACACGTTTTTTACGTTTTGTATATATACTAAATTGCTGTAATGATGGTATAATGGAAAATGTCAGTGTGCCGGGAGCAGTACGGAAGTACTGTTAAGACACGCAACGGCATGAAAAACTCATTTACAACCAGAGTGGTGAGCAGCAGGAACAGCGGGTATTCCTGAAATATAATTACTAGCAGAAAGGGAGGTTGACTTTGGTAAAAGAGATTATGGAAGAGATTAAAAAAGCCGAAACAGCAGGCGAACAATCTCTTGAAGATGCCAGATTCAAGGCAAAATACATGGTTGATAATGCAAAGGAAGAGTGCATTAAGTACAAAGAAACGGCCATTGCAAAGCAACAAAAAGATGCCGAATCCATGATGAAAAGAGCACAGGATGAAGGCACAAAATACGCTTCAAAAGTCGAAGACGAAGCAATCAAAGAAAAGCAGGATGTCATTAAGTTGGCAGAGAGCAAAGAGTCAGGAGCAATTAAGCTTGTAATTGATGAATTGATTCAGTAATTAGTTGCAGATTGATAATTTTTATTTTAGTAGAGAGGAGTGGGTTTGTATGGCAGTATTACAGATGAAGAAGATCTGTATATGCGCACTGAAAAAAGAGAGAAAACCTATTCTGGAACAGATTCAAAAAAATGGAGTTATGCAGGTTTGTCATATTGAAGATGACATTGATGAAGTTGATTTCGCAAAGATGGAAACCCATATAGCCCAATCAGCTTTTGAAAGAAATGCATCCGAGATTGAGAGAGCGCTTGAGATTCTTAATGAACATGAACCTGAGAAAAAGGGGATGTTTGATTCTTTCAAGGGCAAGCCGGTTCTGAGCGAGGAAGATTTTGCTGAGGTAGTGAAGAAGAGAGAGGAAGCTGCAAAGGTTGCAGATATTATTCTCAAGACACAAAAGGACCTTTTGGCAAAACAGACGGACATTAACAAACTCAATGGGCAGATAGAGGCGATAGATCCGTGGCTTAATATGGATGTGCCGGGACTTACAACCGGAACTCTCAGGACTTCGTACTTTTACGGTTATATTCAGGAATACTTAACTCAGGAAGAGTTGTATCAGAAGATAGAGGAGAATGGAACTTTCCCAGATGCATCTGATGCACGGATTTTCTACAGTGACCAAAAGACGAATATGACTTGCATTGCGGGATTCTGTATGAAAGGCGAAGAAGAAATCTTTGAGGCGGCATTACGCTCGATAGGATTTACAAAGCCGCCTATCATTATGAGAAGTGTTCCGGAAAAGAGTTTGGAGAAATGGCAGGCACGACTTGTCACATTTGCTGAAGAAAAAGCACAGTTAACAGACAAGATTAAATCATTCGAAGATAAGAGATATTTACTAAGGTGCTCGGCTGATTATTTCAGAGCCAGAGCAGACAAATATAAGATACTGGGTGATTTATATCAGTCAAAACATACATTTTTCATCACAGGATATGTTCCGGAGAAATTTGCTGAGAGTTTTGTTGATGAATTAGAGGCAAAATATCAGGTGGCAATAAGCACAATGGATGTGGGCGAAGATGAGGAAGCACCGGTATTACTGGAGAATAATAAGTTCTCAGAACCGGTGGAGGGAGTCGTTGATTCTTTTGGGTTGCCTAAAAAGAATGAGTTGGATCCTAGTGGTCTGATGGCTATTTCTTATTATGTCCTTTTTGGTGTTATGTTGTCGGATGCGGCCTACGGACTGATTATGTTTGGCGCATGTTTTGCATTGATAATGGCATTCCCTAAGATGGAAAAGGGACTTCGAAAGACCTTGAAGATGTTTATGTTCTGTGGCATTTCGACTACCTTCTGGGGTCTGATGTTTGGAGGCTTTTTCGGAGATGCCATACCGGTTATTTCAGAGTCATTCTTTGGTAAGCGGGTTGAGCTTCCACCGATATGGTTTAATCCACAGGATGAGCCGATGAGACTTCTTTTGGTTTCGTTATGCATAGGACTAGCACATATGCTTCTTGGATTAATGGTTAAAGCATATATGCTTATAAAGAAAAAGAAATATCTCGACTGCTTTTGCGATGTGGGATTTTGGATTATGTTATTGTTTGGACTTGTGATGTTGCTTGCATCATCTGATATGTTTAAAACTATCTTTTCAGCAGGAGTCACAGTTTCAGACATCGGGCTCAAGGTTATTATTGCAATAACTATTGTTGGAGCCTTGGGACTGCTTTTTACATCGGGAAGAAGGCAGAAGAACTGGGCACTTAGAATTGTTCTTGGATTGTACGAATTGTATGGAATCTCAGGATGGCTCAGTGATATATTATCATATTCGAGACTTTTGGCTCTTGGACTTGCAACAGGTGTTATCGCACAGGTCGTTAATCTTATGGGAGCTATGCCGGCTAAAAGCCTGGTGGGAGTACCGGTATTTATAATTGTGTTTATCATTGGACATACACTTAATATGGCAATCAATCTTCTTGGTGCCTATGTGCATACCAACAGATTAGAGTTTGTAGAGTATTTCGGTAAGTTCTATGAAGGCGGTGGGGAGAGTTTCAAACCATTTAAATTAAATAATAAGTACGTAGAAGTTGAATGATAAATTAGAGACTTCAAAAGAGACTTCATAAGAGGTTTCATAAGAGGTTTCATGAAAGATTTCATTGTGAAATATAAAGTTTGTATCAAATTGTAAGATATAGATAAGATACAAATATAGAACAAATAATAGAGCGAATATTCAGAAATGGATTTAAGCGAATATTCAGAAAAATATTAAAATAAATTTTTAGAAAAATTATTAAAGAAATGTACAAAATAATTTTTAGGAGGATTATATATTATGAGCGAATTAGGAATGTTTTTTGCGGTTTTTGGAATGGCACTTTGCGTGATTTTAGGAGGAATTGGATCGGCAGTTGGTGTTGGTCTTGCAGGACAGGCATCAGCAGGAGTAGTAACAGAGGATCCTGGTAAGTTTTCCAAGGTTTTGATTTTGCAGTTGCTTCCTTCAACACAGGGTATCTATGGTTTCCTTGTTGCAATTCTTGCAATGGCAAGATTTGGTGTGTTAGGTGGAGATCCTGTTACAACTACAAGAGATGGATTAATTGTATTTGCAGCTTGTCTTCCGGCAGCAATAACATGTCTTGTTTCAGGTATTCATCAGGGAAGAACAGCTGTAGCAAGTATTGGTCTTGTTTCAAAAAGACCTGAACAGTTTACAAAGTCAATTATATTCCCAGCCATGGTTGAAACATATGCGATCCTTGGTGTTTTGATTTCTATTCTTGCAGTGTTCACTATCAAGTTCTAATAAGTTGATAACACAAAAAGCAAATATATGAATACAACTATTCAGCCATGATTATCTAGCCGGTATGGCAGAATGACTGAATAGATCTATATGAATGGAGATTGATAAATGGGCGGATTAGAAGAAATAATTAAACAGATAGAGATTGAGTCTTCAAATGAAGCTAAAGAGATTATCAGTTCTGCAGAAAGAGATTGCAATAAGCTTAAGGCGGAAAACAAAAAAGAAGTCGATGCCCTTATTGAAGATAAGAAAATACAGGACAAAGCGGCTGCGGACCTTGCACTAGAGAAAATGAAATCAGGCGCGCAGGTTAAGAAAAAGCAGGATATTTTGAGACTCAAACAAAAAATAATAATAGAAATAATTGAAAAAGCTCATCAGCAGATGGTAGATAAGGATGTTGACAGTTATTTTGATATGCTGATTGAGATTGCAAAGAATAATGCTCATGAGGAAGCCGGCGAGATTGGACTGAATGCCAAAGATCTTGCAAGAGTTCCTTCGGATTTCCAGAAAAAACTGGACAAGGCGGGGCTCAACCTCAAAGTGGCAGATAAAGCCTTTGATATAGAAGATGGTATGGTTTTAAGTTACGGTGATATCGAAGAGAACTGTACGATTCAGGCTTTGATTAATTCCAAAAAGGAAATCCTTCAGGATAAAGTAAATAAATATATCTTTGGATAAGGAGGAAGACTATGTCAGATGCAGCTTATACCTATGCGGTGGCACGTGTTCGTGCAAAAGAAGTCTTTCTTCTGTCAGATGCAGATATCGAGCAGCTTATAGCACTTAAGACTGAGGAGAACTGTCTTGCTTTTCTCAGAGAAAAAGGCTGGGGAAGCGGTGACCACAAGGAGAGTGCAGATGAGATGTTGTCTGTGCAGCTTAGCAAGTCATGGACTGAGGTGAGAGAACTGGTTTCCGATAAGAGTATCTTTGATGTTCTTATAATTCCAAGAGAATACCACAATCTCAAAGCAGCTATAAAGCAGGTTATTGCAGATGAAAAGGCTGATAATGTCTACTACGAAGATACACAGTTTAAGCCGGAACAACTCAAAGCAATGGTTGAAAAGCGTAATTTTGATGAACTCCCAAAGGAGATGGCAGAGGCTGCTGATCTTGCAGTGGAGACATTGCTTCAGACCAGGGATGGTCAGATTTGTGACATTATAATCGACAAGGCGACATTAGAGGCAGTTAAAAAAATCGCAGAGATTACATCGTCACCATTTATAAAAAAATATGCTCTTGATATAGTGTCTGTCGCAAATATCAGAATTGCAGTCAGAAGTGCAAAGACAGGAAAGAGCAAAAGCTTTATGGAAAATGCTATGACTGAATGTGAAGGTCTTGATGTAAAGGCGCTTATCGAAGCGGCAGAAGCCGGTGTTGAGAAAGTATGTGATTATCTTGGCAATGTTGGAATGACAGAACTGGTTGAAGCTATTAAGACTTCACCTTCCGCATTTGAGAGATGGTGTGACAACAGGATAATGGACACTATTATAAGTCAGAAATACAACTCATTTTCGGAAGGACCGATTCTTGCATACATTATTGCAAGAGAAAATGAAATAAAGACTGTAAGAGTTATTTTGACAGGAAAAGCAAACGAATTAGACGATGACTTTATCAGGGAAAGGGTAAGGAAGATGTATGTATAAGATAGCAGTTATGGGCGACTATGACAGTATTTACGGATTTAGCGCTTTAGGTATGGATACATTTCCTTTGACCGAGGCAGAAGAGGCGGTAAGAACTTTGAGAAAACTTGCCAACAGTGAATATGGAATTGTCTATATTACAGAGAACCTTGCCGGAATGATTAGTCGTGAAATAGAAAAATACAGCGAGTCGTTATTGCCTGCAATCATTCTGATACCGGGTATTTTTGGAAATACCGGCGAGGGTATTAGGAATGTCAAGAAGAGCGTAGAGCAGGCAGTCGGAGCGGACATATTGTTCGCCGATAAATAGTCGATAAAAAATTTGTTTTTTATCGACGCGAAAATAATTATCGACGCGAAAGTGATTGGAGCCAAAGGCGAAATCACGAAAGCTAAGAGATAATTTATTGAATAAATATTGCTGTAATACCAAGAAGAGATAAGAATTAATTTTGAGGAGAAAAGTATGAGTACAGGAGTTATTAAGAAGGTTGCAGGACCTTTGGTAATAGCACAGGGTATGAGAGATGCCAATATGTTTGACGTTGTTAGAGTATCTGAAGAACGTCTTATTGGCGAGATTATTGAGATGCACGGTGACGAGGCATCTATTCAGGTTTACGAAGAGACATCCGGACTTGGTCCCGGTGGAGTAGTTGAGTCTACAGGAAGTCCTCTTTCAGTTGAACTTGGCCCTGGTTTGATTCAGAGTATTTATGACGGAATTCAGAGACCTCTTGATGATATCATGAAGGTTTCAGGAAACAGCCTTAAGAGAGGTGTTGAGGTTCCGTCACTTAAGAGAGATATAAAATGGGATTTTGTACCATGTGCAGAAGTTGGCGATAAAGTTGTTGCCGGCGATGTTATCGGTACAGTAAAAGAAACTGAGGTTGTTACTCAGAAGATTATGGTTCCTTTCGGAATTGAGGGAACTATCAAATCTATTAAGGAGGGAAGTTATACAGTTGAGGAGACTGTTGCCGTTGTAGAGACAAAGAATGGTGACAGGGAACTCACTCTTATGCAGAAGTGGCCTGTTCGTAAAGGAAGACCATACGCAAAGAAACTTCCACCTGAGAAACCACTTGTTACCGGACAGAGAGTTGTAGATACACTCTTCCCAATCGCAAGAGGTGGTGTTGCTTCAGTTCCGGGACCATTCGGTTCAGGAAAGACAGTTATCCAGCATCAGCTTGCAAAATGGGCAGAGGCAGATATCGTTGTTTACATCGGATGTGGTGAGCGTGGAAATGAGATGACAGACGTTCTTAATGAGTTCCCTGAACTTAAGGATCCAAAGACAGGACGTTCACTCATGGAGAGAACAGTTCTTATCGCAAATACATCCGACATGCCTGTTGCAGCCCGTGAGGCTTCTATTTACACAGGTATTACTATCGCAGAGTACTTCAGAGATATGGGATATTCCGTAGCGCTTATGGCCGACTCTACATCAAGATGGGCAGAGGCTCTTAGAGAAATGTCAGGACGTCTTGAGGAAATGCCCGGTGAAGAAGGTTACCCTGCATATCTTGGAAGTCGTCTTGCTCAGTTCTACGAGAGAGCCGGTGATGTTATTTCAATTGGTAGCGAGGGAAGAGAAGGTGCACTTTCAGTAATCGGTGCCGTTTCACCTCCCGGTGGTGATATTTCAGAACCTGTATCACAGGCTACACTTCGTATCGTAAAGGTATTCTGGGGACTTGACTCAGCACTGGCTTACAAGAGACATTTCCCTGCTATTAACTGGCTTACAAGTTATTCGTTGTACACAGATAACATTTCAGGATGGTTTGAAAAAGAAGTTTCAAGCGAGTGGATGGAACTCAGACAGAGACTTATGTCTCTTCTTCAGGATGAGGCAGAACTTGAAGAAATCGTTAAGATGGTAGGTATGGACGCACTTTCTGCTCCTGACCGTCTCAAGATGGAAGCTGCAAGATCAATCAGAGAAGATTTCCTTCACCAGAATTCATTCCATGAGATTGATACTTACACATCAGTTAAGAAACAGTACCTTATGATGAAGCTTGTTATCGGATTCTATGATAAGGCTGCGGAAGCACTTAAGGATGGCGCTTCAATCGACAAACTTATCAATCTTCCTGTCCGCGAACACATCGGACGTTACAAATACACAGAGGAAGCAAATATCGATGCAAGATATGATGAGGTTGTAAAGGAACTTGACAAGGAAATACTCACAGCTTTCGAAAAGGAGGATTTCTAAATTATGGCAAAAGAATATAGAACTATACAGGAAGTTGCAGGTCCTTTGATGCTCGTCAAAGGAGTTGAAAATGTTAAATATGACGAACTTGGGGAAATCGAACTTGCAAGCGGTGAGGTTAGAAGATGTAAGGTTCTTGAGATTGACGGTGAAAATGCACTGGTTCAGCTTTTCGAGAATTCAACAGGTATCAACCTTTCAAACAGTAAGGTAAGATTTCTTGGAAGAAGTATGGAGCTTGGTGTATCTGCGGATATGTTAGGTCGAGTTTTTGACGGACTTGGTAATCCAATCGATGACGGTCCTGACATTCTTCCGGTTGAGAGAAGAGATATCAACGGTGTTCCAATGAACCCTGCAGCAAGAAACTATCCTTCAGAGTTTATTCAGACAGGTGTTTCTGCTATCGACGGTTTGAACACACTTGTTAGAGGACAGAAACTTCCAATTTTCTCAGCTTCAGGTCTTCCACATGCACAGCTTGCAGCTCAGATTGCAAGACAGGCAAAAGTTAGAGGAAAAGACGAGCAGTTCGCCGTTGTCTTCGCAGCGATGGGTATCACATTCGAGGAATCAAATTACTTCATCGACAGTTTCAAGGAGACAGGAGCGATTGACAGAACTGTATTATTTATAAATCTTGCAAATGACCCAGCGGTAGAGCGTATCGCTACACCACGTATGGCACTTACAGCTGCAGAGTACCTCGCTTTTGAAGAGGGAATGCACGTACTTGTAATTCTTACAGATATTACAAACTACGCTGATGCTCTTCGTGAAGTATCAGCAGCAAGAAAGGAAGTTCCGGGACGTAGAGGTTATCCGGGATACATGTACACTGACCTTGCAACAATGTATGAACGTGCAGGTCGTCAGAGAGGAAAAGAAGGTAGTGTTACTATGATTCCTATCCTCACAATGCCTGAAGATGACAAGACACATCCAATTCCTGACCTTACAGGATACATCACAGAGGGACAGATTATTTTGAGCCGTGAACTTTTCAGAAAGGGTGTTACACCGCCAATCGATGTACTTCCTTCACTTTCACGTCTTAAAGACAAGGGTATCGGCGAAGGCAAGACTAGAGCGGATCATTCGAATGTAATGAACCAGTTGTTTTCAGCATATGCCCGTGGTAAAGAGGCCAAGGAACTTATGGTAATCCTCGGTGAGGCAGCGCTTTCAGAAATCGACAGAATCTACGCAAAATTCGCTGAAGAATTTGAGAAGAGATATGTTTCACAGGGATACCTTGCAGACCGTTCAATCGAAGAGACATTAAAGATTGGATGGGAGTTGCTTTCAATTTTGCCTAGAACAGAACTTAAGCGTATCGACGACAAGTATCTGGATATGTACTATTTAAACGATTAAAATGTGAAGCAATTATAAGCGTGAACGCTAAACACTTTGTTAGCGAAAGTGACTATGAATTGCGTGGGTGAATTGGAGGTGAACTTATGGCGAGAACTCAGGTGAATCCGACACGTATGGAACTGACGAAGCAGAAAAAGAAACTTGTATCTGCGGTCAGAGGCCATAAGTTGTTGAAGGATAAACGAGATGAGTTGATGAGACAGTTCCTTGAACTTGTCAGAGAGAACATGGAACTTAGAGAGAAAGTTGAGGCGGCAATTAAAGCGGCAAATGTCAATTTTGTAATTGCAAGAGCCGGCATGTCACAGCAGACTCTCACAACTGCGTTAATGGCTTCAAAACAGAAACTTGATTTGTTCTGTGACAGCAAGAACGTAATGAGTGTTGAGATTCCGCAGTTTACTGTCAAAACAAAAACTGCAGACGAGAATGACATATACTCATACGGATTTGCATTTACAACAGGAGATCTTGATGATGCTGTAAAATCATTGGCCGACGTTCAGCAGGACATGCTCAGACTTGCTGAAGTTGAAAAAGCCTGCCAGCGAATGTCCATCGAGATAGAAAAGACGCGAAGAAGAGTAAATGCTCTTGAGCACGTGCTTATACCTGAAGCGCAGGCAAATATCAAATACATTACAATGAAATTAGATGAAAACGAACGAAGCACTCAGAGTAGACTTATGAAAGTAAAAGACATGATGCTAGAGGAAGCTCATCATTATAATGATAAGTAAAGAATAATAAAAAATAATGACCATTTCATATTAGAGTTAAAGGCTAATGATGTGAAATGGTCATTGTGGTAGAAGTAAAAACATAAAATAATCATATTTATATGTTATATGAAATATGACTATCTCGGTTTGCATACCGCGCAAACCTGAAGTTTGCTGATAGGTCGGTACGCTGAGAAAAAGCAAGTTAAAGAAGCTGACCGCGCAAACCTGAAGGTTGCTGAAAAGTCGGTACGCACAAGAACAGCAAGAAAATAAAAGTAGAAGAAATAATAAGAAAGTGAGCATTATAATGGATTTTAGCAGTAGTAACTCAAATAGTGCCAGCAGAAGTGCTAACACAAGTAGCAGCAGCGCCAGCACTAGCGCAAATATCAGCGCCAACGCAAGAAGCACCAGCGCCAATGCTGATTCAAGTAATAACAATAGCAATTCCAACGGCGCAAACAACAGCATTAGCGATGGCAAATCAGGTGGCAGAAACAGTTTTGCATCGTCTATAGGTTTTATTATGGCGGCAGCAGGTAGTGCAGTCGGACTTGGAAATATTTGGAGATTCCCGTATCTCGCAGCAAAAGACGGAGGCGGATTGTTCCTGGTTATATATATAATTTTGACGTTGACATTTGGTTTTACATTGCTTACAACTGAGATTTCAATAGGTAGAAGAACTGCACAGGGACCTCTCACTGCCTACGGTAAAGTGAAGAAAGGCTGGGGATTTCTCGGCGGACTTGCTTGGATTGTTCCTGTTCTTATTCTTCCGTACTACTGTGCAATCGGTGGTTGGGTGCTAAAGTATTTTATGGTTTTCGTCTTTGGAAAGGCTGAAATGGCAGCCAGTGACAATTTTTTCGGCGATTATATAACAAGCGTAAATGAACCAATTATTTGGTTTGTCGTTTTCCTTGCAGCCACATCATTTGTAGTTCTCAGAGGAGTAAATAAGGGAATTGAGGAACTAAGCAAGATTCTCATGCCAATCCTTCTTGTATTGATACTTGGAATATCACTGTTCGCTCTTACACTAAAAAATGGAGATGTAACCGGTCTTGATGGATTAAAAGTATATGTTGTCCCTGATTTGACAGGGCTTACGCTGGCTAAATTTGTACAGGTACTTATGGATGCCATGGGACAGTTGTTCTTTTCAATCAGTGTTGCCATGGGTATCATGGTCGCTTACGGTTCCTATGCCAAAAAAGACGCTGATCTTATGAGCTCAATTAATCAGATTGAGCTATTTGATATGATAGTTGCGATGTTAGCAGGCCTTATGATTGTTCCGGCGGTATTTGTGTTCTCAGGAAGAGAAGGAATGACGGCAGGTCCCGGACTGATGTTCCAGTCACTTCCAAAGGTATTTGTCAAAATGGGAAATGCTGGATCAGTTGTAGGAATTATATTCTTCCTTACAGTAATATTTGCTGCATTGACATCGTCAGTATCGATTATGGAAGCTATTGTATCAGGACTTATGGATAAGTTTAAATTGAGAAGAAGAATCAGTGCAAGTTTGACAACGTTGTATGCATTGTTCCTTGGAGTTGTTGTTTGTCTTGGATACAACAAGTTATATGTCGAAGTAAATCTTCCAAACGGCACAAAAGGACAGATACTTGATATTCTTGATTTCATAAGTAATAGTTGGTTTATGCCACTTGTCGCATTGTTGACATGTATTTTGATAGGCTGGGTTGCACAACCTTCATACGTTATTGAAGAAGTTGAGCAGGAAAAGCACAAGTTTAGCAGAAAGCTACTTTACATTGTGATGATAAAGTTTGTTGCACCAATTCTTTTATTTGTACTGTTGTTACAGTCATTTGGAATTGTAAAATTGTAGGACAATAAAGGAATTTTGATATATTCCAAATTATTTATAGAACTTTGTTAACTGCTATTTTGAGTAAAGGGATTAATTCATATCTGAAATCAAAAAAATCTTTGGTTTTCCAAAGAGTTTTTTGTATAATAAAGATAGGAAATATCAGGGAATAATAGGTTGGATAAATAAAAAAGTAGGAGCTTTTACTGGGATGAAAAAATTAATTATTTATACGTCAGCGACCGGCTATACAAAGAGATATGCAGAATGGCTGGCTGATAGAATTGGGGCAGACGTATTAGTCCTGGAAGATGCATCAAAAGAATCCAACAGATGAAGTGAAAGAAATATTAATACTAAAAAGAGGTGATGTTTATGAACGGGTATATGCAGGCTGCAGATAATTTGGCAAAGGATAATCTGGTGACAAACGCAGGTGGACCTTTTGGTGCGGTTATAGTAAAGGATGGAAAAGTTGTAGGGCGAGGTTCGAATCACGTTTTGATGAACAATGATCCGACAGCTCATGCGGAGGTTATGGCTATAAGAGATGCATGTCATAATCTGTCAACGTATAATCTTGCCGATTGCGAACTCTACACATCATGCTTTCCATGCCCTATGTGCATGTCAGCAATAATATGGGCAAATATTAAAAAGGTTTATTACGGCAACACAAAAGAAGACGCGGCCAATATAGGCTTTAGAGATGATTTTATCTATAGTTATCTTCAAAAGATAGTTTCAAATGAATCTGATGAGGATACGTTGCAGCTAGTGGGTATGGACAGGGATATGACAATTGAGACATTTAAATCTTTTGCAAATAAAGAAGATAAAACAATCTACTGATTTATCGGAAATTGTCAGATTAAGTTATGAAAAAAGGTCTAATAAATTGCTAAATAAACTCAATTGAATTTTGAGTAGGAAAACGAGATGAAAAATATGAATAATGATGTTTACATTATTTCGTTAAAGATAACAGGAGAGAAAAAATGGCAAAAAGTAAAAATGGTAAAAAGAAGAACAATAAAAAAGTAAATGCAAACAACAGACGACAGGAACAGAATATCAAGAAGAATATCAATAAAGGAATAGCGGATGCAAATAAGAAAAGTGCAGGAACAAAAGCACCTGTAGAAACAAAAGCGACAAAACAACCAGAAGCAAAAGCAACAAAAAACACAGCGACAAACGAAACTAATATTTTGAATACAATATCAAAACAAACAGGAAAGTCAATTAGGGGATTATCGAAGGCAGCAAAGACTCAAATTAGCAAATTGACCGGACAGGATAATAAAAATACAGTTCCTTTATTGCTGGCTGTTGTCGTAGGAATTTTATCTTTTAGTGTTGTTGCATCTACGATTTTTTCGGTGAAGACATATAAGGCTGTTTCATATATGGCCCAGAAGCAGATTGATGAAGAAAATGCCAAGATTATTACGAAAGAAAATGGTGTTATAATATCTGAGAGATACGAGATAAAAGATACATCAGATATATCAAATGCTTATTTAACCGGAGATACAAAAGGTCTTGATAAGAAGCAAAAGGAAGCAATGAATCTTGCAGCAGACATAATCAATTCAGTGACAGATGAGAAGATGTCTGATTATGAAAAGGAAAAGGCTATATATGACTGGATGTGTGAAAATATCGGAGAGGACAAGGGTATGCTTACTGTTATTCCAACCAGTAGCAAAGATAGCGACAACCCTTACGGAACATTGAAATTCAGACAGGCAGTATGCGTCGGATATGCCACAACTTTCAGACTGTTTATGAATATGATGGGAATTGATTGTATGGTTGTTCATAATACCGATTTGTTCCATTCATGGAATTTGGTCAAACTGGACGGGCACTGGTATCACACAGATGTTTATACTGACAGCGAGACAGGAGATTACAGTCATTTCAATATGTCTGATTCAATGCGTTGCGCAGATTTGGAATGGGATACAGGTTATTTCCCTGCGGCAGATTCCCTTAAATACAACATGGCTTACAGGAATATGGAAGAGGTGGAAAATGTATACGAAATGCCAGACATTATCAGAAAGGAAATGAATGATGGCATAACATCATTTTGCATTAGATATAAAGGCAAGGTTGACAATGAGGTAGATGGAATTATCAGAGCAATGATAACAAGTCTTGATGACGCGTTGATATCAGGTAATCTGGAAGATTTGCCTTACTCGTTCAATACATACTCGTGGATCAGAGATGAAGAAACCGGAGGTTATCTGTACTGGATTACGCTGAATAAGAACAGCGTCGATGGCATTGCAAATCTCACAGACAAACAAAAGAAGGAACTTCAAAAGGCAGTTGACAAGGCCTTTGGTGATAAGCTTTCGGTATACATTAGTGACGAAATATCTGAAGAAGTGCCGGAAGGTGATATGGATGGCAACAACGGCAATGAAAATCAGAATGATCTCATTGGCGATTATAATCAGAACGACACTCAGAGTGACGGACAGTCTGGAGATGATTATTACGCAAATTAAAATTAGATTCAAAAAAGTATAATCTAATTAAAAGATTGAATTATTGATTATAATAAATGAATACAAATGGTGAATATAACCATATAGGAGCATTATAGATGAAGAACAGATTGATTATTATAATAACAATGTGTGTGGCAGTGATGATGTGCCTTTCAGCCTGCAACAAGAAGAGCAGTGGCGTAGATGTTGATATGAATAAAATGAGAGAGCAGATGCTTGCCGCTGACGAATCGCTCCCTGAAATGACCGTTGTAAGCAGTGGAGATGAAGATGCTAAGGAATCATTTCCATACCTTTCAAAAATAGACTATGACAAAGTAGCAGATTATTTTCTGACTTTTTCAGCGGAGGGAAAAGCCGATGAAATAGCAGTTATTGAACTGAAGTCAAAGTCAGATATGGCAGAGGCAAAGGCGAGTTTGGAGGAACATCTGAAGAAACGTCACAACACGTATGAGCAGTATGAGCCTGAGGAAGTCCCAAGGGTGGATGCTGCAAAGATAGTTGTAAAGGAACAATACATTGCACTGATTATCTGTGACAATGATGATAATGTTAAGAGTGCTTTTTTGAAAATGTTTGAAAACTGACGAGCATTTAGTGTCAGGAAAAATTTGCTCAAACCAGTTTGAGTAAATAACAGGATTAAATATTATCGTGGAAAAATAAATGAAAGTGCCTGCTTCATTCAAGACTCGCTCGCGAGATTTTGGGTGCATATCACAGAAAGCGGGCACTTTTTTGTATGATTAGACTACCGGTTTTATCTCAGCCGGATAAGATAACCACTTCTATAAGCGGTAAGTAAAAACTTGTCTCAGTTAAAAATGCAGTAAAAAATAATCAGAAAAAAATTTTGGAAAGTGTAACATTTTGTAAAAATGCAGGGTTTATATATATGAGACATAAATCAAGAGAGCTCACTGCGGATTGCACGTCAGCCATGAGAAGAAATATGTCTGTACGGAAGAAAGGATAAAAATGATAGCGCTATATTTATCTTTAATTGATGGGGAAGAGGAAAAAAGTAAATTTGAAAAGTTGTATTACAAGTATCGAAATTTGCTGTATTACATAGCTAACCAAATGTTAAACAGTGAACATGATGCAGAAGATGCTGTTCAGGAAACTCTAATTAGAATTGCAAAGAACATGGATAAAATTGGAGACGTGGAAAGCACTGAGACCAAGAATTTTGTGGCAATAATAGTGAAGAGAGAAGCATGCAGAATTGCAGACAAAAATAGCAAATTCACTGTTGTCAGTGATGAAGCATTGGAAAATGTCAGCGACAATAGTTCGGCGAATATAGTGAATGATGTTGTGAAAATGATTGATATGTTGCCGGGAGAAATGTCATCCCTGATGCAGTTAAAGTATGTGTTTGGCTATTCAGGAAAGGAAATTTCCGAGATAACAGGACTCACCGAGGGAAATGTCAGACAGAAACTTTTCAGAGCAAAAAAGATGTTGGAAAAAATGATGGAGGAGTGATGAAATGGAGCTTGAAGAGAAAATTATTGAAGAAGCAGTTTTGCGTTATAACTCCATTTATATGGAGCACATTCCTGAAAATGTCAAAGGGCACATTTTTTCTGAACCTTTTGAGAAAAAAGTGAAAAAACTTATTAAGTGGAATAATCATTATGGAAAACGTATTTGGATGGGGCAGCTTACGATGGTTGCAAGTAGAGTTGCGATTGCAGCGTGTTTAATTGTGATTCTTGGTACACCAATATATCTGGGAATTTTAGGACCAAAGATTGGATCGCTGTTCGAAAAAGTTAATGGGACATTACCGGATGATGATTCTAATCCTTGGGATGATTATACCTCGCCTAAAAGACCAAATACTATTATCATGCCAAAATACAAACTTGCTGTACCGGATGGCTATAAAGAAGGACCGATGGAAATTATAAAAGATGATTACTATTTATGGATCCAGAAATTTGAATCAGAGGATTCAAAAGTTACTTTCAAGCAGGACTTACTGACAAAATATGAGCCTGAGGAAATGGAACCAATAGAGATAGTAGAAAAAGAGGTGGCAGGACGAAAGATTGTGATAACAACATACGAGGATAAAGTTATCGCTGAATATAAAGGAGATAACTATTACATGGATATCATAATTGAAGGTAAGGATGCGACAGTTGAGATGGCTGAAAAATTTGCGGAAAATATAACGGACAGATAATTATCAGCCAATTCAATAGCTGAAGAAAATGGAGGCGAGTAAAAATGAAAAAAATAATCGGAATTATTTGTATGGCGCTGGCTTTGACAATAGGTGTCATTTCAGTTAGGGAAATAACAACAGAATACAAGTACAATATTAATGCAAAATCGAGAGTTGAAGACACAGAGTATGCTGAGGCAAATATAAAGAGAGCAACAGAACTTGTTGATTTGTTTGAGTCTAATGGCAATGTTCTTGTCAGTCCGATATCATTAAATTGTGTTCTTGGAATGGTAGCAAACAGTTCAGATGAAAATGTGAAAAAGGAAGTGAGTGATTATTTAGGCATAAATGTTGATGAATATAATGAGTATGTAAATGCATTGATAAAATCAGCAAAAGCTAAAGGAGTTTTAAATATTGCAAATAGCGTATGGTATGACAACGAATATAAACTGAACGGAAGTTTTAGCAAAAACGCTAAAAAATATTATGATGCAAAAGTGTATAAGGAGCCTATGAATTCATCGACAGTTAAAAAGATAAATAGATGGGCATACAAACACACTCACAGATTGATTAAACAGGTGGTTGATAGTCCTCCTGAGTATGTTGCAATATTTAACGCAACAGCCTTTGATGGCAAATGGACAAAGAAATTTAAGAAGTCTGATACAGAAACTGAAGATTTTACATTGGCAGACGGTTCAATAAAACAGGTTTCAATGTTGAATTCAGAAGAATCTATTTATTACGAAAATAGATACGCTCAAGGATTTGAAAAAACATATGGCAAAAAAAGGGAATACTCATTTATTGCAATTCTTCCAAAAGAAGAAGGGGAGTTCAAATTAGCAGATCTGGATATCAGCTCATTTATGGCATCAAGGCGTGAGGTTGATGATTTATCAATAAAACTTCCAAAATTTGAATACGAATGGAAATCAGATGATTTAAGAGTAAATTCAAAGACATTGGATAATGTTCTTGATGAACTGAATCTTTCCAGCGTAAAGACGTGTAAAATGCTTGAGAATTGTCCGGCTGAAGAAATGGGAACATTCTTTCAAAAGACCAAAATTACTCTTGATGAAAGTGGAACCAGGGCAGTGGCAGTTACATGCTTTAAAAAAGTAAGCGCAGTACTTGATGATTATGAAAAAACGGTATACCTTGACAGGCCTTTTGCTTATATGATTAAAGATAATATATCAGGAGAAATATTATTTATTGGAAAGTATGTTAATCCTGAAGAATGATGTCAAAATTTTTGAAAAAACTTGAAAATTGAATATTAGTAATTTATCCAACAGTTTTTTATGGAGGATGAATAATATGCAAAGAAATTGGTATGATTAGTTTGTGAATAAGAGAAAATTATATAAATATATGAATTTGGGTTAAATTACATATAAATTTGGTATAAATCCGGTTGAATTACGGATATGGACTTTAAAAATAAAAATAAAAAATTAATAATCTAAACTTAGCAATTAAAAAAATTAAGAAATCAGAAAAAAACTTGACAGCAGATTTTTTTGTGGCTATAATTCACGACATAAGACAAAGGCGTCTTGGAGAATGAACCTCCAGGGCGCCTTTTCTGCGCTATCGCGATTATAAATAATCGCTGTCGCAGTCGATAACTTATTTTGTAAGTTATCTCATGGCTTGCACATTATTAAGTAGAAGTCGACCTGCTTAATATGTTGCAGTCTGAAAAGGAAAGGAGAATATGTTATGAACAAACAAAACGTACCTGAAATGTTTGGAGCTCTTGTATTTGATGACAGAGTAATGAGAGCAAGATTATCAGAGGATATTTATAATTCACTTAGAAAGACTATAGATGAAAATACCAGATTAGATGATAAGGTAGCAGATGCAGTTGCTACAGAGATGAAGAAGTGGGCAGTTGAAAACGGAGCTACACATTATACACATTGGTTCCAGCCACTTACAGGAATCACAGCTGAAAAGCATGACAGTTTTATCACACCTTCACCTGACGGAGGAATCATTATGGAATTCTCAGGTAAGGAGCTGATCAAGGGTGAGCCTGATGCTTCATCATTCCCTTCAGGAGGACTTAGAGCAACATTTGAGGCACGTGGTTATACAGCTTGGGATCCTACATCATATGCATTTATCAAGGATCACACACTTTGCATTCCAACAGCATTCTGTTCATACTCAGGAGATGCTCTTGATAAGAAGACACCACTCTTAAGATCAATGCAGGCACTTGACCGTCAGGCAAAGAGAGTATTAAAATTATTTGGAAATGACGTTAAATACGTTAGAACAAGCGTAGGTCCTGAACAGGAATACTTCTTAGTAGATAAGGAAATGTTCGAAAAGAGACCTGACCTTGTATATACAGGAAGAACACTTTTCGGAGCAATGCCTCCAAAAGGACAGGAACTTGATGATCACTACTTTGGTGTAATCAAACCAAGAGTAAATGCATTTATGGAAGAATTAAATGAAGAACTCTGGAAACTTGGAATCCTTGCAAAGACAGAGCACAACGAAGTTGCACCTGCTCAGCATGAACTTGCACCGATCTTCTCAACAACTAATGTGGCTACAGATAACAACCAGCTTACAATGGAGATTATGCAGAAGGTTGCAAGAAAGCATGGTATGGTTTGTCTTCTTCACGAAAAACCATTCGCAGGAGTTAACGGATCAGGAAAGCATAACAACTGGTCAATGGCAACAGACACAGGAGCAAACCTTCTTTCACCTGGTGATACACCAAGCGAGAATGCACAGTTCTTACTTATGCTTTGTGCAGTAATCAAGGCTGTTGATGAGTATCAGGATTTACTTCGTCTTTCAGTTGCTACAGCAGGAAATGACCACAGACTTGGTGCTAATGAGGCGCCTCCTGCAATCATTTCAATCTTCCTTGGAGATGAGCTTACAGCAATTCTTGATTCAATCAAGAATGACACGCCTTATGAAGGAACAGAGAAAGTAATTATGAAACTTGGAGTACATTCACTTCCAAGATTCTCTAGAGATACAACTGACAGAAACCGTACATCACCATTTGCATTTACAGGAAACAAATTCGAGTTCAGATCTCTTGGTTCTGCAAACAGTATTGCTTGCTGTAATATCATGTTAAATGCAGCAGTTGCAGAGAGTTTACAGCAGTTCGCTGACAGACTTGAAGGAGCAGCTGATTTTGAAAATGAACTTCATGAACTTATCAAAGAGACAATCAAAGCTCATGAGAGAATCATCTTCAACGGTAACGGATACGGTGAAGAGTGGATTGAGGAAGCTACAAAGGTTAGAGGACTCTCAAATCTCAAGACAACAGCTGATGCTATGCCACACTTATTAGATAAGAAGAACATGGATATGCTTATCGCTCACAAAGTATTTACAGAGTCAGAACTTCATTCAAGATGTGAAATTATGTTAGAGAATTATTGTAAGACAATCAACATTGAAGGACATACAATGGTTGATATGGTAAGAAAGAATTATCTTGCAGCAATTGAAGGATATCTTTACAGCCTTGCAAAGACAACATCTCTTATGAAGTCAGTGAGTGCAAATGTAAAATGCAATTACGAAATTACTACAATGGAAAGACTTTCAGAACTTACAGATTCCATTAATGAAGCAACGACAGTTTTGGAAGAGAAGCTTGCAAGTCTTGTAAATTATGACAACATTATCAAGACATCAGAAGCAATGAGAGATGAGATTCTTCCTGCAATGGAGAACTTAAGAAAATATGTTGACGAAGCAGAAATGCTTACATCTGAAAGATACTGGCCATTCCCAAGTTATGGTAAGTTATTGTTCAGCGTATATTAATAATCATATTTATAGTTATTGTTTTTAAATATGATATCGAGAAGGCTGGCAGCGTTTCTTTATAATAAACGCCTGATTTGTTAGCCTCGATATAAATACCAATTTTCAAAAGGGTTGGTTCTTAAATGCCAACCCTGACAGAAAATAACAGGTCATCCCACAAAGGCGTGGAGGTTTCAGAGGATTAAATCTGATGAAATGAAAAGCCATGTGGGGTGACCTTTTATTATATCAGCAAAGGCGTAATCGCTGAGAAGAAACAATGTGGATTCGAAGTGTTATCGACCTTATAAAATGAAAGGAGAAATGGGATATGACAGAGGAAATAATGAATGCAGTTAGCGGTGAGGTATTCGCCGTATGGTTTTTAATCGGAGCTGCTCTTGTATTTTGGATGCAGGCAGGATTTGCCATGGTTGAGGCAGGTTTTTCAAGGGCAAAGAATGCAGGTAATATTCTTATGAAAAATCTTATGGATTTTTGTATAGGATGTGCAATGTTTATCACAATCGGATTTGGATTGTTACTTGGAGAGGATTTGTTTGGTTTCATAGGAAAACCGGGATTTGACATTATTACAAATTATCAGAACTTTGACTGGTCAAATTTTGTGTTCAACTTAGTTTTCTGTGCAACAACAGCAACAATCGTTTCAGGAGCAATGGCTGAGAGAACAAAATTCTTAAGCTATTGCGTATATTCAGGAATTATCTCAGGACTTGTTTATCCTGTTGAGGCTCACTGGATCTGGGGTGGAGGATTCCTCTCACAGATGGGATTCCATGATTTTGCAGGTTCATGTGCAATTCACATGGTAGGTGGTATCGCAGCTATTATCGGAGCTAAGATGGTAGGTGCAAGAATTGGAAAATTTGATAAAGATGAGAGTGGAAAAATTACAAAAGTTAATGCGATTCCGGGACACAATATCGTAATCGGATGTTTAGGTGTATTCATCCTCTGGTTTGGATGGTACGGATTCAACGGTGCTGCATGTACTTCAACTGATCAGCTTGCATCAGTATTTGTTACAACAACAATTGCACCATCAATTGCAACAGTAGTATGTATGATTTTTACTTGGATTAAATATGGTAAGCCTGATGTATCAATGTGTTTGAACGCATCTCTTGCAGGACTTGTTGCTATCACAGCTCCTTGTGATGTAACAGATGCCTTTGGTGCAATCGTAATCGGAGCAGTTGCAGGACTTTTGGTTTGCTTTGGTGTATGGCTTCTTGATTACAAACTTCATATTGACGACCCTGTAGGTGCAGTTGCCGTACATATGATGAACGGTATCTGGGGAACAATAGCAGTTGGTTTGTTTGCAACTACTAGTGCACCTGGAAATGATGAGTTAAAAGGTTTATTCTACGGCGGTGGATTTAAATTATTATCAATTCAGCTTATTGGTTTTGTTTCAGTAGCAGCATGGACAATTGTAACAATGGTAATTGTATTCTCAGTTATCAAAGCAATCTTTGGACTTAGAGTTGAAGAGGATGAAGAGATTGAAGGTCTTGATGTAAAAGAGCACGGTCTTACATCTGCTTACGCAGGATTCTCAATTGTTGATATTACAGAGTCTGCAATGTTTGCAAATGAAAACACAAAACTTGGTGTTGATGAATATGAAAATGCAAGTGAGGCTATGAAGAAAGCTTCAGTAAAAGTTGAAAACAATGTAACTCCTCTTCAGGGAACAACTCTCGATACTGGTATTTACAAAGTTGTTATTATTACAAAATTATCCAGATATGACAAGATTAAGAGAGCTCTCAACAACTTAGGTGTTACAGGTATTACAGTAACTCAGGTCAGCGGTTGTGGTATCCAGAAAGGTGCCGGTCAGATGTACCGTGGAGTTGAGATGGACCTTACACTTTTACCGAAAATTAAATTGGAGGTTGTTGTCAGCGACATCCCTGTCGACAGCGTTATTGAGACAGCTAAGAAAACACTTTACACAGGAAAAATCGGTGATGGTAAAATCTTTGTTTACCCAGTAAGCCGTGTTGTTAAAATCAGAACAGGCGAAGAAAACGAAGAGGCATTACAGGATGTTGAGTAAATTGCATGATATATGGTAATTGCATGGTATATGGTAATTGCATGGTATATGGTAATTACATGAAACAGAGTAATTAGAGCAAATAATTAATTTATATGCCTATTGAAAAAGGCATTACCTAACTGATATTAATAATTGAAAAATTATTGATATAAATCTTTATACGTATGACAAATGTTTCTCAAAAGAAACCAAGGCACTTTGGGTATTGTACTCAAAGTGCCTATTTGTTTGTTCCGGCCCTACATAGTTATAGTAATCTGTCTTTTGGCTTGTCCCATCTATCTTTTTTGCTTATATAAAGAGAGAAATGTACAAGCTGGTTGAGGACAGTTGATGATTGTAATATAATAAAAAAAGATAATAAGTAGTGAATATTCAACAATTTTTTTGAAAGAAAAACCAGACTAATGAGGAGATAACAGAGAGTGAGTGTTAACACCAATGAAATAGTAGACGAACTAAAGTGGCTAGGCAAATACATAGTCAAATATATCCATGCAATTCTTCTATATTGTGCAATCGGTATTATAGGAACTGTTATGGGACTTGCAGGCAGTGTCATGACAAAAAAACTGATAGATATAGTGACGGGATTTGACGAAAGCAGAATTGCTGTTGTTCTTTCCATGATGATTGGATTGGGAGTAGGTAATATAGTTTTCAATTCCATAACAGGAAGAATTTCTGCAAAAGTAAATACTAAAATACAAAATGAAATGCAGAGTGAAGTATATGATAAAATATTGGAAGCTGACTGGGAAACGCTGAATGAACTCAGAAGTGGAGATTTGCTGAACAGATTGACTACAGATGTGGGAACAGTTTCAGGATATATAATAGGATGGATTCCTAATTTTATAACAAAGTTGGTGCAGTTTGCGGGTTCTTTTCTGATTATTGCATACTATGATCCAATGATGGCATTAATTGCAGTAGCAACTACTCCTGTTTCAATGATACTTTCTAAGATTTTGTTGAGGCGTATGAGAGAGTATAGCAAGAAAATACGTATTGCCAGCAGTGATTTGATGTCATTTCAGGAGGATTCTTTTCAACATATTGGCATTATCAAGGCATTTGGTGTGGTTGATACATTTCAGGATAGTATGAAAACTATTCAAAAGAATTATAGAGATTTGGTACTTGAATACAATATGATTAGTATTTTTGCCACAGGTATTTTGTCATTTGTAGGAATGCTTGTTTCTTACGCATGTCTTGGTTGGGCGGTGTATCGTCTGTGGAGTGGAGTTATTATATTTGGAACTATGACTTTGTTTCTTCAGTTGTCTTCTAATCTTACAGTTTCTCTGTCAGCATTGATTGCGATGATTCCACAGGTGATTTCGGCTACCACATGCGCAGGACGAATCATGGCATTGATGGATTTGCCTTATGAATATCGTATGCATGCTTCAGGGGATGGTATTAGTGAAAAAATAGTAAAGGGTGGATTGGATGTCTGCCTTGAAAATATCTATTTTACATACAAGAACGGATATAAGGTGTTGGAAGATATTCATCTTGAGGCAAATGTAGGAGAGATGGTGGCAATAGTTGGACCGTCAGGAGAGGGGAAGACGACTATTCTTAGAATTCTTTTGGGCTTAGTTAAACCATCAAAGGGCAAAGTAGTGGTGAGAGAACAAGATGGAGAAGAAAAGGAAGTGTCTCCGGCAACCAGATTATGCTTTTCTTATGTTCCACAAGAGCCGTCCATGTTTGCGGGGACTATTGCAGATAATTTAAAAATTGCAAATACTGATGCGACGGAGACAGAAATGATAACGGCATTGAAAATGGCATGTGCGTGGGAGTTTGTAGAACGTTTACCACAGGGAATTTATACAGATTTAAAAGAGAGAGGTGGCGGACTCTCATCCGGTCAGATGCAAAGAATTGCCATTGCCAGGGCACTGCTTAGATCTGCACCTGTTATTTTACTTGATGAAGCCACTTCAGCACTTGATGTGGATATTGAAAAAAGAGTTTTGTCAAATATATTGAATAATATACACGACAAGACATGTATTGTGACTACTCACAGACCTAGTGTTCTTCGTATGTGCAGCAGAGTATATCGCATGAATAACAGGAGCTTGGAGTGTCTTGCCAAAGACCAGGTAAGTCAGTTAGAAAGAGATTACAGTGTTGGTTAAAACTATTATTTTACGAAGGATACGTAGTAATAAAAAAGAAGAGGGTAAAAATGACAGACACACAAGAGATATTTTTAAAGTGCCTGAGGCAGTTTGTAAATAGTGGACGCAACCATGCAGAAGTAAATTGCCAAAATGTGAAATGTCAGGAAGAAAATAGCATACATGAAATAAGTATACATGAAAGCTTAATAGATGATAAAGAAATTGATTTCAATGAACTCGATTTGCTTATGAGGTGGCACCATGTTCTTCCTATCGTAGTTGAAGTGTTATCGGACTCTGTAGATTATGAAAAAATTCCTGATGAGCTTTGGAAAAAGTGGAAAAAAGAGTCGAGAAGACTTGTTGCAATCCAGTTTCAGAAAAATTATACGTGCATGGAATTATGTGAAAAAATGAAAAAGGCAGGGATTCGGTTTTGTGTCATAAAAGGAATCCAATGTCAGGTGTTGTATAAAAAGCCGGAACTTAGAACATCAAAAGACATGGATATTCTGGTGAATGAGCAAGATTTAGAAGTCTGCAATGACTTCCTTGTGGATGAAGGATTTAAACCGAAGAATATATTAGATGAGAGAGCATACGAAAGTTCTTACTATAATCCAAACAACAATGTTGTAATAGATGTTCATCGTTCTCTTTTGCCTATAGGTGATAATATAATCCTGGAAAACTTACTTAAAGCAACAGGCGAGGTAAATACATTCTGGTATGAAGGACATTGCTTTGCCGGATTGGAAGATACAGTCCTTTTATTTTATCTTATTAGTCATGCGGAAAAGCATTTCATAATTAGTGGATTTGGAATCAGACAATTGTTGGATATACTCATGGTAGCAAGAGAAAAAAAGAATAATATAAAATGGGACTGCTTATTTGAGATGGTTGAAAAAACAGGAATGTCATTATTTGTAAAAGCAATGTTTCAGATAGGTGACAGATATTTGGGCTTTTCCGAAGAGTATCGTCTGGTGTGTGACCATATTGGAGAATGTGTGGATTGCGGAAATCTCTTATGGGATATATTGGATGCGGGAAGTTTTGGAAAGACATCTACAGGAAGAATGCACAGTGTTCATGTGACAAAGGGGATAGCTGCAGGAGAAAGCAGAATTAAAATAGTGAGAAAGGCACTCTTTCCTGATATAGTATATATGAGGCGTCAGTTTTCATATGTGGACAGGCATCCATGGTTGTTACCTGTTAGTTTTTGGCATCGTATTATCCGTTATTTGAAGGAAAAAGGAGACGGAGGAGTAAAAAATGGAAGTCTTCAGTTTGCTAAAAAGCGAAGCAGCATATTGAAGCAATATGGAATAAAAAAGTTGAAAAGTAGTTAATTACACAGTATATATACACAATAAAAATAATGTAATAAAAGCAGATTACTGTTATTTGTAACTTGTCTTTATATATATATATAATATAATAAAAGTATATGAAGTTACGGACTATATAAGCGTGAAAATGAATAGTTGGTAATCAGGAGTTCTTAGAGGAAAAGTTAAAGAATAGAAAGAACGGGTGATGGAGATGAAAAGAAAAATAATATCAACAATTTTGGCAGCTGCATTGTGTATCAATTCGGTGGGATTCTTTGATGAACACAAGCAGGTTTATGCAGATACCGTAGGAGAGATAATTCCGACAGGAACTTATACACTACCGGTCAACGATCCATATGACAGAACCGGTAGCGGATGGGATTTGGTATGGAATGATGAGTTCAATGGTACCAGTCTGAACAGAGCATTTTGGACCGCTGATGATAACGGATATGGCGGTTGGAATCACGAACTGCAGTATTACAGGGATTTTGAATATGGAGATGGTTCAAAGTACAGCGGCAGATATAGTAATTACAATTTTAGAGTAAATAATGGTTCATTAAAGATAGTAGCAAGAAGGATTACTTCTACCGGTACGGGATTAGACTACGATGGCAATGAGGTTAATAATAAAACATTTAATTACACATCTGCGAGACTCCAAACAGCAGATAAGGTGGCAATCAAATATGGAAAGCTTGAGGCCAGGATTATGATGGACACTTTTGCAGGTGCATGGCCGGCATTCTGGGTATATGGAAATGAGCGGGCTATACCACATAAAGGTGAGATAGATATTCTTGAAGCAGTCAATACAGATAAGATTGTGTACGGAACAGCACATTGGGCAGTGAACAATCCTAATGCCGACAATGAATATAAAGTTGACTATATGCACAGTGGTGGAAATACCGGTAGTCTGTTAGCAGGCGGATTGGATTTTAGCCAGTATCATGTATATGGCATAGAGTGGGATGCAGACAGAATTATCTGGTATCTGGATGATGAAGTTTTTTGGACCACACAGATTACTTCAGAGAATATGGATGATTTGCGCCAGGCACAATACTTCCTGTTAAATTATGCAGTTGGTGGTGAAATGACAGGTATTACCGAGTACAATGGCAATGCGGGAAGTGTGGATATGGGACAATCTGCAACCATGACGGTGGATTGGGTGAGAGCCTACAAGAAATCAGCAACAGCAGATAAGACACTGTTTGTTGAGAAGAATGTGCTGGAGGATTATATTGGCAATTGGATTCCAAATGGATATGTGAATCCCGATTATTGGGCAGGCAGCCAGGGAACGCTGATTCAGGGGGCAAATCCTTATGATGGATTTGAGGTTGATATTACTAATTATGGAAATTATCCGGGGGAAAATTACACTATGCAGACATGGCTTCCTGATATTAGTTTAGAAGGAGGAAAGCCATACACAATTGAGTTTGATATAGAATCTGATCATGATAAGACAGTTACATTTCAGATAGAACAGTATGATAATGTGACGGGGGAAGCTGTAACCCATTGGTTGGACGGAAGGACACTTGTACTTGATGGGGGTGAATCTCAACATGTGTCTTTGAATCTTTATCTGCCAAGTAATTTTGATGATACTTTGCACTTGAATTATATGTTTGGAGATCACGGAGAATCAGGTCTTGTTACACCAAATACTCTCACAGTTTCCAATGTAAAGATACTTACAAACACATCAGTTCCTGTACCTAGTGAAGGTTATGAGTTCTATTCGGAAGTCGGTAAGACGGTTGTACTTCCACTTGATAAAGAAATAGACTCAACCTTGGTTTATGGAACTATGCCGGCTGCGTCTGACAATGGTTCAACCATAGTTAATCAGACAGCGGTAGGCAACAGAACCGGAAATATTACATATACAGGAGTAACATCCGGAGACGATACATTTGAAGTATCTATTCACGAACGGGGAGATGCAACTAATTCAGCTACAGTTCCTGTGACAGTACATAACTATGAGGTCAATCCATCATACTATGTTTTGGATTATGGTCTTCGTACGGATTTGCTTACAAATGCTTATGATAACGGTTTGTTAGAACCTAACGTTCTAGAGATAACAGGAGTTGACACTCAGTACAGATTTCATGGACTGACAGCGTCACTTCCCGGAGCATTGAGTTACCAGCCGGGTAGCACATACCTGTCCACACTTTCCATGACTCAGGGAAATGCGAGTGTGCAGGTATCAGGAGTGACTACACCTTCTTTCCTTGGAAGTCAGATTGCATCTTCAAAGGTGTTCTTTGAGCCAAAGAAGTTTATGGATGATGTAGAGGATTTCTATTACGGTATTCAGGTTACAAAGAGTTCAGATATCAATTTTGCGGAGAAGACAGCAAAGAACTCTACACCGATTATGAATGCAAAGGTGACAGTAATGCCTGCCAATATTGTATATTACGAAGATAATTTCGCACAGAGTGGTACCGGTGCAAATGGGTCAAACGGTATTATTTACAGCACTGAAAGAACCAGTGGAAGTGATGTGAATGGTGAGCAGACAAACAGCCTGACAGAGCAGTATGGACATGACCCGGCTTATGAAGGTGCATCAACAGACAGCCAGGGCATTACTCACATTATGAATGAGGGTGATACAGCTATATTTGCTTTCAGAGGAACAGGATTTGATATCAGTAGCAGAACTACAGATGCAACAGGAATAATGCAGGCGACGGTATATGATGCATCAAAGGTAACAATTGAAAATGGAGCAGTTAAGATTAAACCGGGTATGGGATTTACCAGTATCGTTAAGACTATCCTTGTAAATACATATTACCAGAACGGTAATCTATATCAGGTTCCGGTTATTACTTTTAGGAGCGGACTTAACACTGCAGGAGATTATGTAGTTAAGTTATCGTCCGGTGGTTCAGGCAAGACAGTTTATATTGATGGAATCAGGATATACAATCCAATCACGGGCAATAACAGTGTAAATGCAAAGTACGGTACTATAGGTGAGAATGGGGCAACAGTCGAAGAGGCAAAGAGCCTTATTCTTGGAACAACAGATTACGGAACCAATTACGGAGCAATTAGTAATGAGGAAAGCCTGATTACCATATTGGGTACTCCGAAAGTATCCCTCGTTGATTTTTCAAATAATACAATGTCGGTAGGAAAGTCAGTTGTTGAAGCCTTTAGTTCATACACAGAGTCAGGTGGTGTTCCAAGTACACTGAGTGATTTGATTACGTATGCAGCATCCGGACCAAACCATGAATTATATCTGGGGGATGATTACGGAATTGCATTCACGGCGGATAAACGTTCCAGCACAAATGCAACTCTTCAGATTGCGTTGAAAAAAGTTGGAGGAACAGGATCGATTGTTGTAAAATATATGAAGTCTGATGATTCATGGGGAACACTGGCGACAGTTTCTTCATACACTCAGAATTACTATCACTTAGATAATATAACAAATGAGATGCCTACAGATGCTACCACGGGAAAACCGCAGGTTATTCTCAAAGTCGAGGCAAATGCTGATGCTATATTATCAGTTACATATCTGAAGCACAGTAATTATGATATTGATGTACTTTCAGAGGGAATTAACAATGATATTCAACAGAAACCAATTACAATTACAGGCCAAAATATAAGTGGTGGATTTAATCACAAAAAACAGGAATTTGGGCCATATATGCTTGGGACTATTACGGTTAACACAACCTCAGATGTGTATGATATAAAAGTGTTTAATGGCGGAGTGGAGATGCCAACAGTCAAGAACTATACCGAGACAGGAAGCGGTTATGAATGGACACTTAAATTTAAAACGGAAACTACAGTTAAATTAGAAGATTTAGAAGTATTCAGTTATGAGTTCCGATAAAAGGAGTAGAGAAAAATGAAGAGAGAATATATAAGACCAGAGATAGAATTTGAAACACTTCTTCCTGATATAGGATTGATGTCAGATATTTCAAGAGAAATGTATAATTTTTATAGAAGTCAGTATGAGATAGAATGTAGTGCGGCTGGATTGGACCCAAATGATGAATCCAACTGGAGAGCTTATGTAGCCACATTGGACACAAGTATTCCATATTGCTATCACACAGCAAATCTATTCTCGTAATAGAAAATATAATTGGTATAATAGTATAATACCCCTTTTCAGATGAGTTCGGGAAAGGGGTATTCTATATAATAGAAGGGGCAGTATGGATATATTATTAGATATTGCGGGACTTAAAATTGGTATAGTGAATCCTCCGTTTTTATTGGATGAGGATAGATGGATACCATTTTTGTCAAATGATACAGATGTAAGTAAACATATAATTGATATTCAATATAATGTCAGAATAGTAGATAATCCTTTGGATAAAGTGTCAGGTATACAGCTGGCGAGAGGTGATAATTATGTTGCGTATAATAATGGAGATGCAAGATATACACTTCTATTCTCATTTAACAGTTTTATAGAAAACGGCACGGCGGTATTTTGGAATTGTGTGACACAATTTGAAATGAAAGAGAAAAAGGCGCATATTTATATAGATGAACAGTTTGCACAAGATAGTTCAAATAAAGGCTTTTTTAGTGCATTGTTAGCGATTGATTTTGTTTTGCCTTTCTATGGGTGCATAATGATGCATGGGTCGGTTGTAAAACAAAAAGATGAGGCGATTATTTTTACCGGACCGTCCGGGATAGGAAAATCTACTCAGGCAAAGCTGTGGGAAAAATATAAGAACAGTAGGATTATTAACGGCGACAGAGTTGTTATCAGATTGGAAGATGATGAGATTGTAGCGTACGGTTCTCCTTGGGCAGGAAGTTCTGATATCTATATAAATGAGGGTGCACCTGTCAGAGCTATTATTATGCTACAGCAGGCAAAGCATAACAAAATAGAGAAAATCGTACAGAATCAGCTTCACAGGATTTTATTACCACGGATGGCTATGGTTAATTGGGACGGAGAATCTCTGACAAAGTGCGTTGATATTGTCGACAAAATTGCAAGGCGTATTCCGGTTTATCAGTTAAAGTGCTATCCCGGAAAAGAAGCAGTAAATCTTGTGGGGGATACATTATGGGATACCAACGGGATACAAGGAACATTTGAACTGACCAATAGATGTAACATGATGTGCAAAATGTGTTATATAAGAACTGATGGTGTAGATTATACGGTTAGTAAAAAAGATGCGGAACTGACGGCTAAAGAGTGGGTAAATCTAGGTTGCGAATTTAAAAAGTTGGGAATGAATAAACTGTTGTTGACAGGGGGAGAGCCTTTTTTGAGGACAGATTTCCGACAAATTTATGAAGGATTAAAAAAAGAAGGAATAGAAGTTTCAATTAACACTAATGGAACATTGATAAACAGAGATAATGTTGAATGGCTGAAAAAGATGCCACCTGAAAAGGTTCACGTAACATTGTATGGAAAAGACAATGAAACCTATAGTGTGTTATGCAATAATCCGGGAGGTTTTGATGCTGCGATTAAAGGTATTGATTTGCTTTTGGAGGCAGGTATACAGATTGAAATGAGTCTTAGTATAACTGCAGATAACAAGGAGGAACTGGAAATGCTGTATCTAATCGCGAAGCTGCGAAATATACCTGTGAAGATAAACAGCTATATTTTTCCTCAAATGAGAAGGTATACTTGCAATAATGACTGTTACAGATTACCACCTAACGAAGCCGGAAAGATTTTATTTCAAGCAGAGAAAAATGATATGAGTGATAAAGAATTCTACTTCCATATGAACAGAATGCTTGATGAAAAATCAATATATGCAATTTCAAAATCAGGTTTCGAATGCGGAGCGGGAACTAAACGTTTTTGTATAACATATGATGGAAAGTTGGTTCCCTGTGGACTGATGACAGAGCCTGCTACTTATCCTTTAAGAGATGGCATTGAGAAAAGTTGGAAATGTCTCAATGATATGATGGATGCGTATAGTTTGCCTAATGGATGCAAGACATGTAGTAAACAACATGCATGTAGAATATGTGGAGCAATGGCATTAGCAGAAAAAATAGATTCAAAGATGGAAAAACCGGATTATGTTTGTCAGATGACAGATTCGTTTCTATCTTGCTGTCGAGGTGAATTAGATGAAAAAAAGAAGAATAATTAAAACAGTTGCAACATTAATACTGTTGTTTAGTATGGTTTGTATTCCACTGTTATACTTGATGTTTGAAAAAAAACAAGGTAATACAAAAGATGAAATGATTCAAAAAAGAGTTGTTGAAACCGTAAATGATAATGTGGATTCGAAAACATATACAACAAGTACCACAGAAGAAAAAACAACGGATAAGAATGCTCAAATGCCGGAGACTACAAGAGATTTTGTTAATGATAATTCAACTATTATAGAGGATGATGATTCAGTAAAAATTGAGCTTTCATCAGGTTTATCTACTCCTGGAAAAGGAAAGCTTGATATACAGGATATTCAGGGTTTCGTTCAGAATAATGAAAAAGAAGTAAAGAAAGGTGAGCAATCAGTCAAATTATCTGATATCAGGTTGAAGATAGAAGCGTATGGCAGTTATACCGGTACATATCTGGAAGATGGAAGTGATGAACCAATTTCAGGTGTCTCATCTATTGTTATTACAAATTTATCTGACGAGATGCTTCAAGTAGCAGATATTAGCATTCCCATAAATAAAAAAGAAAAAGCGGAATATAGGGTGACTAATCTGTTACCAAAAACTTCAGCGTTGGTTTTGGAAAAGAATAAGCGAATATTTAGCGAAAAGGATAGTTATGAGAGTGGGGAAGTGATTAGTTCTTACATTAAAGGACAGTCACTGATGAGTGATGTGTTTGAGATTAAAGAAGAAAATGAACAGTTAACACTCATCAATAAGACAGAACAAAAATATAAGAAAGTGTATGTTTACTATAAATATATTCAAATCGGAGGCGCTTATCTTGGCGGAATTACATATAGAGTTCCATTTGAAAATATTGACTCGAAAGGTTCTGTTATGTCTGTGGCAAACCATTTTAGTAAGGGGACAAGTCAGATAATTGATGTACAAATTGTTGAAAGGTAGGAAAAAGTATGAAAAAAAGTTTAAAGATAATAACATGTATTTGTGTGAGCTTATCTTTAATTTCCATTGGAACACAAAATGGAATAATAAGTGCGGAGGAGAAAAACATATTCGAAGAAAGAATAGAGAATATGCAATTGAACCAGTTTGTAATGAATAATGAACAGCAACCAGATGAAGTGATTGCAGATGTTAATGTTCAAACAGGCAGCTGTGGAGCCAATGCACGATGGGAATATCATATAGATACAAAGAAACTTACGATAAGTGGGACAGGAGCGATTGATGATAATTATCGATTTGACAGAGAGATTGATGAGGTGATTATTGAAGAGGGGATAACAAACATTGGATCAACTGTTTTTTGGAAAGCAGGTATTAAGAAAATACAACTACCATCATCATTGGAGAGTGTTGGATACGGAACATTCTGGGGCTGTAGTAAACTGACAGAGATTAATATTCCAAAGTCATTTAAGAATATGGGGCAAATAGCTTTTGAAAAATGCTGTGCTCTAAAAAATATAACAGTTGATGAAGAAAACCAGGATTATTCATCAGAAAACGGAGTTCTATATAACAAAGCAAAAACAAAACTAATTCTTTATCCTGCAGGAAGAGAGGAGGATAGCTTTTTTATTCCTGATACAGTAACAGAATTGGGTGAATATGCATTTGATTACAATCAGAATCTGAAATATATTGGCATTCCGGCAATGCTTACATCACTTGGAAGTGAAGTACCGTTTACAGAGATATGTAAAGTGGAAGATTTTTATGTTGAAGATGAGAATCAGGAGTACTGTTCTGTGGATGGAAGTATTTTTTCAAAAGATATTTCAAGAATGATTCACTACGCTGTTGGAAAAAATGATATAGCATATGAAGTGCCAAAGGGAGTAAATACTGTTGGAGAAGATGCATTCTGTTATGCAGCTTCATTAGAAAGTGTCACATTTCCGTCGACAGTAAAAAAAATAGAGAATGGAGCTTTGGATAATTGTACATCCATAAAAAAAATAACAGTGCTTAATCCAAATTGCGATATGAATTATATATTTAGTTCATTAAGAGGATTATCAGATCTTGTAATTGAAGGATATCAGGATTCAACCGCTTATGCGTATGCTACAGAAAAAGGGCTGAAGTTCGTAGAGTCAAAAATACCTTACGAACCTGAATCGGAGACAGAATCTGTGACAGCAAAAGAGTCGGAGACAGAATCTGTGACAGCAAAAGAGCCGGAGACAGAATCTGTGACAGCAAAAGAGCCGGAGATAGAATCTGTGACAGCAAAAGAGCCGGAGACAGAATCTGTGACAGCAAAAGAGCCGGAGACAGAATCTGATACAGCATCAAGCAATGAAACAGAATCAGGTACAACGATAAAAGAAAAAACTACTACATTTACCGCCAAAGAGAATATATTTGTAGGGAAAGCAAAAATAAAAAATGCTAAGATAAAAAAGCTGAAACTTAAACTTTCAATTTACAAACTTGGAAATGTTAATGGATATGAATTACAAATATCAAAAGATAAGAAATTCAAAAAAAAATTGTTAAAGAAAAAAACATCGAAGATTAATATATCTATTAAATTTAAAAAAATAGCAAAGTACAAGATAGTATTTGTAAGAGTAAGGGGATATCGAAAAGTACAAAATAAAATTATTAAAGGAAAATGGTCAAAGGCAATAAAAGTTAAGAAATAGTGACAATAATTACAGAGGAAAAGTAAACTGAATTCTTCATACTGATTAAGTATCATAAGTTTTAGCTACACAATTCATTATATTATTAAGTTTAAATAAGAAGATGTTTTGTTTAATGCGTTTTAAACCTTAAGATAATTAACTATTTTTGCGGTTTCAATAAGTTTTATTGACATTCTTTTTTTGCGGTGATTATAATTTGAACTGTGGGAATGATACAATTATTCCGATTAAATAAATACAAAAAATGATTTTGAGAAGCAAGGGCGCTTTGAGTATAGTACTCGAAGTGTCTTTTTTTGTTTTTAAGGAGGCACAAAGTGCAAAACGAAAATTTACCATGTAGAAATCAAATGGGCAAATGTGAAAAAAATTCCTATGAAGCCGGCAGTTACGAAGAAAATTCCTATGAAGCCGGAAGTTATGATGACAAACTCCATGAAGAATGTGGAGTGTTTGGTATTTATGCACCTGAAGGAGTAAATGTTTCAAAGGACATTTATTATGGATTGATTGCATTGCAGCACAGAGGACAGGAGTCGGCAGGTATGTCGGTTTCAGATACAGCAGGTCCTATGGGAAATATCAACACCAAGAAAGGAATGGGTCTGGTCAGCGAGGTGTTTGATAATACTGATTTTGACAAAACAGCAGATGCCAATTCGAAAAAACTGATTGGAAATATCGGGGTGGGGCATGTCAGATATTCTACAACCGGAGGAAGCACGCCTGAAAATGCTCAGCCTATTGCAATGAATTATATTAAGGGAAGTTTGGCATTAGTGCACAACGGCAACATTGTAAATGCCGGTGAAATAAAAGAAAAACAGATGTACAGAGGACAGGCTCATTACACATCATCTGATTCAGAAGTTCTAACCTATGAGATTATTAGCGAGAGGGTAAAGTCAGGCTCGATTGAAGAGGCGGTGGAAAATACTGCTGATAAAATTCATGGCGGTTATGCAGTCATTGTGATGAGTCCGAGAAAACTGGTGGGAATGCGTGATCCTCAGGGAATCAAACCGTTGGTTCTTGGAAAAAGAGATAACGCTTATATCTTTGCTTCTGAGAGTGTGGCAATTACAACAATCGGAGGTGAAGTTATTCGTGATGTGAAGCCGGGAGAAATCATAACAATAACCCCGGAGGGGATCAGTTCAAATGAGGATTTGTGCAACAAGAAACATGCCCATTGTATTTTTGAATACATTTATTTTGCAAGGCTTGATTCAGTGATTGACGGTATTGAAGTCCATGAGGCACGTGAACGTGCAGGAAGAGCACTTGCCAGAAAATCAAAAATAGATGCAGATATCGTAGTTGGTGTTCCGGACTCCGGCCTTGCGGCAGCAGCAGGTTATGCAAAAGAATCCGGAATTCCATTTGCGCTGGCATTCCACAAAAATAGTTATATAGGAAGAAGTTTCATTAAGCCAACTGATGAAGAACGAAGAGAAGCTGTTCATATGAAGCTTAGTGTAATAGATAATGTAGTCAGAGACAAAAATATAGTAATCATAGATGACTCCATAGTCAGAGGGACTACAATGAAACAGATTATCGAGATGCTTAAAAAAGCCGGGGCAAAACAGGTGCACGTAAAAATAAGTTCCCCACCTTTTTTGTATCCTTGCTATTATGGCACAGATGTTCCTAGCAGCAAACAGCTGATTGCGTCAGAGCACTCAGTTGACTTCATTTGTAAGAATATCGGAGCAGATTCGCTGCAGTATCTTGAAATAGAAGATTTTAAAACAATGGTTGGGGATTTGCCAATCTGCAAGGCATGTTTCGACAACAACTACCCGGTGTAGTTTCAAAAACTATACTTTTTGAAACATATATATTTGGTTATGAATTGATTTTGTTAAAAGGAGAGAGTGAAAATTATGAAGTTTACGAAGATGCATGGATTGGGAAATGATTATGTATATGTGAATGGTTTTGAGGAGAATGTGGATAACAAGTCTGAACTTGCTATTGAATTGTCGAAAAGTCATTTTGGAATTGGCTCCGATGGTATTATCTTCATTAATCCTTCAGAGGTTGCTGATTGTGAGATGGAAATGTACAATGCTGACGGCTCACGTGGCGAAATGTGCGGCAACGGTGTAAGATGCGTGGCTAAGTATGTTTATGACAATGGAATTGTTAAAAGCAAGACTATCAATGTGGAGACACTTGCCGGAATTAAGAAGATAGAAGTAACTGTTGATGAAGCAACAAACACAGTGAAATCAGCAAAAGTTGATATGGGGGCACCTATTCTTGCACCGGAGAAGATTCCTTGTGATCCTTCATATTTCCAAGGAAATAAAGAAAACATATATGGAGAGAATGACAACTTTAAGAGTTACTGTGATGAAATCATTAAAAATGCAGAGCTTGAGGTGGTGACAAGAAAATTTAAGGTTACATGTGTTTCTATGGGAAATCCACATGCCATTGTGTACATAAATGAGCCAGTTGAGGAATTCTTGTTAGATTACTGGGGACCGCTATTTGAGACGCACCCTGCATTCCCAAACAGAGTAAATACAGAGTTTGTTCGCGTAATTGACAGAAATACTGTTGAAATGCGTGTGTGGGAGCGAGGTTCGGGCGAGACACTTGCCTGCGGAACAGGTGCAACAGCTGTTGCGGTATCAAGTATTATTAACGGATACACAGATAATGAAGTTACAGTGAAATTGCTTGGTGGTGATTTGTTAATCGAGTGGGATGGGGATGAAAATCATTCTGCATTTATGACAGGTCCTGCAACAAAAGTGTTTGACGGTGAAGTGGAAATATAAGAAAAAATCCTTTTGAAAGTGTGGAACGTTTCTTTTGAAATAGATGGCATTCTTTTTACAAATGTTTTACATTTATGGAGTACAGGTTTGTTCTATTATAATAGCGTTTGTGGTAAAATAATTGTTAGGGAGAAAGTACGAATCAAAAGGAGAAAAAGGTATGAAAGTATTAAAAACAGCAACTGCAGTTTTACTTACAGCAACTTTGTTGGTGGAACCGACACATATGTATAGTGTCACAGCAGCTACAGCAACATCAATCAAAATTAGAAACGGAAAGGCGCACACGTTAACAGTAGGCGATAAGTGCAAGATACAATTAAAGAAGAATGGGACTGTAAAGTTTAAATCAAGTGATAAGAAAGTTGCTAAGGTAACAAAAAAAGGAATGGTTAAGGCGGTTAAACCGGGAAAAGCTACCATCACTGTTAAAGGAGCAAAGAAAACTAAAAAAGTTAAATTTACAGTTAATCCAAAAAGCGTTAAGGCAGTAAATACAACAGCAAACGAGGAGGGAACGGTTAAGGTTTCATGGACTAAAGTGTCAGGAATTACAGGATATGAAATCTATATTTCCCAAAATGAAAACAAAGGTTTTAAAATTTTAAAGACTGTAAAGGGAGAAAACATCACCGAAACAGATATTGCTAATCTCGATTCGGGAACATATTATTTCAAAGTAAAAGCATACAAAAAAGTGGGAAAGAAAATGCTTAGAAGTGATTTTGGCTCCAAGGTAGTTTCAGCTCCGACAAAGGTTTGGAGATTGGCATGGTCTGATGAATTTAATGGAAAGACAATAGATACAAATAACTGGTCATTTGAAACAGGTTACGGAAATAATGGCTGGGGAAGTGATGAATGGGAAAAGTATACAGATTCTAAAGGCGATAACTATAAGCTTGAAGATGGTAAACTTGTTATCATTCCAAGAATAGATTACAACAAATCGACAAAAAAATTTATGCGAGACAGTGCAACATCTGTAAGAATTAACACAAAAGGCAAAAAAGAATTTAAATATGGTAAGATGGAAATTCGTGCAAAAGCAGCAAAAGGAATAGGAAATTATTCGTCTGGCTGGCTGGTAGGTGCGGATTGTGATACAAATATATGGCCAAAATGCGGAGAGATTGACTTCCTTGCAGTCCTTGATAGCGGTGTACCACAGGCTTTTTGGATTCCATATTATGGTAGTAGCCCAATGTCAGGGAATAAGAACTATGATACAGGTCTCACAAAGCAAATGGCAGCAGATGAGTATCATACATATACAGTTGAGTGGACTGATACATATTTGGAATTCTCTGTTGATGGCCGATACGTAGGCAAATATGATCCTTCAAAATATTCAGCTGAGAAAAAAGTACATTATTGGGTATTTGATCACGACTTCTTCTTTGGCTTGAGTTGTGCAATAGGTGGATATAGTTCAGGTTTAGATAAGACTGATGGATATGAACCTACGGGATGGACAGTTGTAAAAGAAGAGGGAGATATTCAGACATTGGAAGATTATTTCTATGTTGATTATGTGAGAGTTTATAAATAGAAGAAGTGAAACCAAAGACTGGAGTGGTTAGGTTATTCTTGAACAACCCACTAAAAAAATGTTGCATCGTTCAACTTATGTGGAAAAAAAGAACAAAATAAGTAGATTTGAATATGAGCGAATATGAAAAAACTCCAAACTTTTTAGTTTGGAGTTTAAAAATTTGTTCGCATTATTTTTTTGTTATTTTGTTAAGTAAATTTTTAAACATAGGAATGATTGAATATGCAAAGCAAAAACCTATGATGCCACCCAAAGTGTTTAAAATTATATCATCAATATCAACACTTCTATAGTTTACTTCAATTACAGTGTTTACAAAATATTGTCCCGCTTCTACAAAGGTACTTGTAAATATAACACAACATAGAACTTTGAAAAATTTATTATTTTCTTTCAAATAATAAAAAAGGGAAAAACTCAGTGGCATAAATAGTATTATGTTTCCAAAAATTTGATAACATATAACACCGTACATCTTATACTCTATAGCATCTTTGATCATTAATACTATTGATTTGAATGGAATAAAGTTGTTGGAAAGTCCTTCATTTTCCTCAATCATCGACTCTATAAGTGAACTTTGGGATGGAAATGGAAAATAACAAACTGAAACTATAATCATTAATGAAAAAATACAGCCAAATAAGGATAAATATTGTTTGTTTTTTAAGTCTGAATTAATTATTCCGATAAATGCAAAATTGATTAATATAAATGCAAAGAAAATTGCAATAAAACGTGGTCCAATCATAAATTTCCTCCATTTAGTATGTTAATGTTCCAGAACCCACTACATATTTTCCATCCTCGAACTTCCAAAATTCATAAGTATAACTTGTATTTTTAGTTGTACTAAAAGAACAATAACCATCTGAATCTTTTGCACAATATATTGATTTTTTAGTAATAAACTCATTGTCATCAAAAAATTTGTATTTAAATTGTTTGATGGTGAAATAATTTGAGTTGCTTTTATTTGTGGTAGTATGGATGGCAAAATCTGCACTGCTTCTTGTTGCTTTGTAATGTCCACTCATTGCAAGTTCGTATATTATTTTCTTACCATGGAATATAATATATTTATAATAAAAAAAAGTCAAATGATAATCTAATAAAAAGTGTATTTACTAAATAGGTGCAAAAGACTTAATAATATCACATTATTATCTAAAAAATGAGTAGCCTAAATTTAAAATAAGGTATTATATGACTTTACATATTATGGTAAAATGTTCAAAGGTTTCAGACCTGAAAAATAAGAATACAGAATTGAAAGGAGAGAGTTATGAAATCTTTAAAAACAGCAACAGCTACTATGCTTACAACAGCAGTGCTAGTGTCGTCAGCAGGGGTGTATGATACCGGGGCGGCGACAACTCAAGCGACAACACCGAAGATACTTAATGGAAAAGCAAAGAAGATTACAGCAGGTGAATCATTCAAAATTGTAGTAAAAGCATCCGGAAAGGTAAAATTCAAATCCGAAAACAAAAAGATTGCAAAGGTGTCTAAAAAAGGAGTTGTAAAGGCAATTAAGCCCGGAAAGGTAACAATCACGGTAAAGAGTGCATCAAAAAGTGCAAAGGTGAAAGTGACAGTAAATCCTGCAAAGGTAAAAGCAGTATCAGCTACATCAGGCATTGATCAGGCCAAAGTTGCATGGACTAAGGTAAAGAATGTAACAGGATATGAAGTATACTGCTCAACAACTGAAAAGAAAGGCTTCAAGAAAGTTGCGACAGTAAAAGGTGGATCAGTGACAAGTGTGGATCTGAAGGATTTAAAATCCGGAACATATTATTTCAAGGTAAAAGCATTAGCAAAAGCAGGAAAAAAGACATTGAAGAGTGATTACTCAAAAGCCTCAGAAGCAGTTAAAGTATGGACACTTACATGGTCAGATGAATTCAACGGAAACTCAATTGATACTAACAACTGGACATTTGAAACAGGACATGGAAACGATGGTTGGGGTAATCAGGAATGGCAGAATTACACAAGTAGTGGCAATTACGAAGTTAAAGACGGAAATCTTGTAATCATTCCAAGAATCAACTATAACAAAGCAACTAGAAAGTTTGATGCTCAGTCTGCAACTTCTACAAGAATTAAGACAAAGGGCAAAAAAGAATTCACATACGGTAAGATGGAGATTCGCGCAAAATCATCAAAGGCAAAGGGAACATGGTCTGCAGGATGGATGTTAGGTGCTGATTGTGATACAAATATCTGGCCAAAATGTGGTGAGATTGATATCATGGAAGGAATGGACGCTGGTGTTCCACAGGCAATTCACTGCCAATATTTCGGCAGCATGCCAACTGCACCGGGTGCACCGGGCGGAAGTAAATTTTACGTGACAGGACTTACTCAGGCGCAGGCAGCTGCAGATTACCACACATACACAGCAATCTGGACAGACACATCAATCGAGTTTCAGGTAGACGGAGTAACTAAAGGGGTATATGATCCTTCAAAATACAATGAAAACATCAGATCACATTATTGGCCATTCAACCACGACTTCTTCTTTATCTTAAACTGTGCAATCGGTGGAAATGCGACAGATTTATATGACTATACAAAGCCATATGATGCGACAGGCTGGACAGTAGTAAGCGAAAACGGAGACGTTCAGACATTAGAAGATTACTTCTATATTGACTATGTGAGAGTATACCAATAAGAAAATCAAATTAAAACTTAATAGTGCAAAATAGAAACTATAGAAGTGTTGATATTGACGACATAATTTTATTTTCATTCCATGAAGGTTAGATAATTGATTTTGTCCTAAATGAATGATATCATAATACATATAATTAAATTCGAAACAAGGGCGTTTCACCGATAGTGGTGGAGCGCCCTTTTATCATCCGTGAAGAGCAAAACAAAGCAAATCCAAAGTGATTGGCAAAGGGCAATTAGCAAATCCAAAGTGATTGGCAAAGGACGATTAGTGGAAAAGGGGTGTTAATATGGCGGCATTTGACAGAGTGAAAAGTGGAATACCGGAATTTGACAAGGCGATTGATAATATCAGGCTTGGCGACAATGTAGTTTGGCGAGTGTCTAATCTTTCGGAGTTCAAGATGTTTGTGGAACCATATATTAATCAGGCGATTGAGGATAAAAGAAATATTATTTATTTTAGATTTGCAAGCCATGAGGAATTGGTTGAGAAGAGGGCGGAAGTTAAAGTGATTGAGATTACGTTGTCTCATAGATTTGAGACTTTTACAGTCGATATTCATAATGCGATTGAAAATGAGGGTAAGGACGCTTTTTATGTTTTCGATTGCCTGTCGGAACTTCAGGCAGCATGGGCTACTGACTTGATGATGGGAAACTTCTTTAGAGTTACATGTCCGTTCCTTTTTGAACTGGATACAGTGGCTTTTTTTCCTATTATTAGGGGAAAACATTCGGTTCAGGCAATTAACAAGATACTAGATACCACTCAATTATTTTTCGACGTGTATTCGGACAAAAAGAATGTGTATGTGCGACCGGAAAAAGTGTGGAATAGAGATTCGGAGACTATGTTTTTGCCTCACACTTACAATGTGGAAACAGGGCAGTTTAGACCAATTTTGGACGGAGTGAAGTCAAGCAGATTCTATCAGACGCTTGGAATGGCGCAGCGCTCAGCGGAAGAACAGTTTTCTGATTCATGGGATCAGTTTTTTAATAAAGCTAAAATTTTATTAGAAAACGGAATGGACATTACTAAATATTGCAACAGAATGTGTGACATTATGATGACTCGAGATAGTAAAATGCGTGAGATGGTTAAGAAGCATTTCAGACCGGAGGATTATTTTTCAGTTAGAGACCACATGGTTGGGACGGGTATGATAGGAGGAAAGTCCTGTGGAATGCTTTTGGCGAGGGCAATTATCAGAAATGAAGAACCTGATATTGACGAAGTGCTTGAACCCCATGATTCATTTTACATTGGTTCTGATTTGTATTACACATACATTGTTGATAATGCACTGTGGAATTTGAGAATTAGGCAGAGGACAGAGCAAGGATTTTTTACACTTGCAGATGAATTCGCATCGAAAATAATGAGTGGAACATTTTCAAATACCATGAGGGAACAGTTCGAAAGAATAATAGAATATTATGGGCAGGATCCTTATATAATCCGCTCTAGCAGTATATTAGAGGATGGATTTGGAAATGCATTTGCAGGAAAATATGAGTCAGTTTTTTGTGCTAACAGGGGAACTCTGGAAGAGCGTTTAAAAGAATTTGAACGTGCCATTAAAACTGTATATGCCAGCACAATGAGCCTGTCGGCCTTAGATTACAGAAAAAGAAGAGGATTGGATAAGCGAGACGAGCAGATGGCACTTTTGGTTCAGCGAGTTTCCGGCTCTTATTATGGTGCAAATTATATGCCGTGCGCAGCAGGGGTTGGATATTCCTACAGCCCATATAAAATTATGAGCGACACAGATCCAACCGCAGGCATGCTGAGACTGGTAATGGGACTTGGGACTTCTGCGGTAGACAGAACGGAAGGATCATATCCGCGAATAGTCAATTTGGACATGCCGCAAAAAACATCTTACTCATCATCTGCGGATAAACATAAATTTTCCCAGGGCAAAGCAGAAGTAATTAATATGACAGAAAAAACCATACAGAAATTGCCCCTCGAAGAAATAGAGATGGATTTGCCAAGGTACCTAGACAGAATTCTTTTAGAGCACGACTATGATGCTGAATCAAGATTGAGGGAGATGGGAAGGAACCGTGAAGTGAAATTCATTTCCTGCAAGGGCATTGTGGAAAATGAAACACTGATGGATCAAATGAAGCGAATGCTTAAGTGCATTCAAATGGAATATGAATATCCGGTTGATACGGAATTTACAATAAACATGTCCGAAAATGGAGAGTATTCCATTGATCTATTGCAATGCCGCCCGCTTCAACTTCAAAAAACGGGCGTCACTACAGTAATGCCGACAGACATTACGGAAAATAATATATTGCTTGAAAGCAAAGGAGCCTCAATGGGAATTCCGAAGACAACAGCACTTGATTTGATTGTGTATGTGGATCCTATCAAATATTACAATATGCCTTATAAAATGAAGGATTTAGTGGCAAAATTAGTAGGCAAAATTAATTGGAAATATCGAGACCAGGAGAAACATATGATGCTGATAGTTCCGGGACGCGTGGGGACAAGCTCGCCGGAACTAGGGGTGCCAACGGCATTTTCTGATATCAGTGCGTACGAAATTATTTGTGAAGTTGAGGAATCAAAAGCAGGATACAATCCTGAATTGTCCTATGGCAGTCACATTTTCCAGGACTTAGTTGAGGCACAGATTCTTTACACTGCTATTTTCCATAATGATAAGACGATTCATTACAAACCTGAAATGCTCGAGGAGTGCAGAGACATTGTGGGAGAATTCGATGCAGAAGGTGAACTTTTAGATATTGTTCATGTGTATGATGTCAAAGATAAAAAATGTGAGGTGTATCACGATATTTCCAATGAACATTTGCTAATCACCTATGGCAAATCGTAATGCTAATATCCTATAATGTATAGCAGATTAAATGCCAATATCCTTTTGATGATATCCTATTGACATTCGATTGTTTACACGACGAGAAAATGCTCCGCAAGGATGCGAAGCTCGCGGAGATGTAAGTTTGGCTTTCGCGATTATAAATAAGCGGTTTCGGTGATTAATTTACGTCAACTAAAAAATGAGTGTGTAATAATAAAAATAAGACATTATATGACAGTGCGAATTGTGGTAGAATTTTAAGGGTCTCAGACATGAAAAATAAGAATACAGAATCTAAAGGAGTAAGTTATGAGAAACATTAAAAAGGCGACAGCTACTATGCTTGCAACAGCAGTGATAGTGACATCGGCGGGAGTGTATGACACCGGGGCGGCGACAACTTCAGCGACAACACCGAAGATACTTAATGGAAAAGCAAAGAAGATTACAGCAGGTGAATCATTCAAAATTGTAGTAAAAGCATCCGGAAAGGTAAAATTTAAATCAGACAACAAAAAGATTGCCAAGGTATCCAAAAAAGGAGTTGTAAAGGCAATTAAGCCCGGAAAGGTAACAATCACAGTTAAGAGTGCATCAAAAAGCGCAAAGGTGAAAGTAACAGTTAATCCTGCAAAGGTAAAAGCAGTATCAGCTACTGCCGGCATTGATCAGGCTAAAGTTACATGGACTAAGGTAAAAAATGCAACAGGATACGAAGTATACTGTTCAACAACTGAAAAGAAAGGCTTCAAGAAAGTTGCAACTGAAAAGAAAGGCTTCAAGAAAGTTGCAACTGTAAAAGGTGGATCAGTGACAAGTGTGGATCTGAAGGATTTAAAATCCGGAACATATTATTTCAAGGTTAAAGCATTGGCAAAAACTGGTAAAAAAACATTGAAGAGTGATTACTCAAAAGCCTCAGAAGCAGTTAAAGTATGGACACTTACATGGTCAGATGAATTTAATGGCAACTCACTTGATACTAACAATTGGTCATTTGAGAAAGGACAGACAGGCTGGGGTAGTGCAGAGTACACCTTATATACTGCAGACGGAAGCAATTGCAAACTGGCAGATGGTAATCTGGTTATCATACCAAGAATACAATACAATAAAGAAACTAAAAAGTTTAATGCTAGCTCCGCAACTTCCGCAAGGATTAATACAAAAGGCAAAAAAGAATTCACATATGGTAAGATAGAGATTCGCGCAAAAGCATCAAAGGCTATTGGAACGTGGTCTGCAGGATGGATGTTAGGTGCTGATTGTGACACAAATATTTGGCCAAAATGTGGTGAGATTGATATCATGGAAGGAATGAGCGGTGGAGTTCCACAGGCAATTCACTGTGAATACTTCAACAACCTGTCTACAGCTCCTGGTGGAAACAAGTATTATGATACAGGACTTACACAGGCGCAGGCTGCAGCGAACTTCCACACATATACAGCATTATGGAATGAGACATCAATCGAGTTCTCAGTAGATGGTAAGCTTGTTGGATTATATGATCCGTCAGAATACAATGAAAAAATCAGATCACAATGCTGGCCATTCAACCACGACTTTTTCTTAAACTTGGACTGTACAATCGGTGGAAATGCATCTTCAATACCGGATTCTAAAAAGCCATATGATGCGACAGGCTGGACAGTCGTAAAAGAAGATGGCGACATCCAGACATTGGAAGATTACTTCTATATTGACTATGTGAGAGTATATCAGTAAGTTAAGAAAAATGGTAAATAAAAATAGCTGTTGCAACTTTGCTGTTGCAACAGTTGTTTTTTGTAATTCTCAAAATATCCTAATTCAATACCGGATTTTCATAAAATCTATTCTTGGCAAAGAAAAATAATTGATTAAACAGGTATGTTGATATGACAGAAACTGTAATTGTCCCACCAAATACCACAACCAGATAAATAAGCATATTATCAATATTATCTCCAATTCTCAAAAAACAAGGGTGTATTAAATATATGCTGTAGGAAATATTACCTAAGAATAGTAAAGCCTTATTTGTTTCATTTGTCTTTGCGCATATAAAAAATGTCACAAGACCTAATAACGCCGGTGAAAAATAAAAAGCCAGCACATATTGAGTAACATATATATCAGGATGATACACTCTTATTGTTGAGAGGATAAAGCCTAGAAATGCTCCAAAAAATATGAGATTATTATCCCCCAATTTTATTCTTTTCTCATCCTTAAGCTGACCTATAATCCATCCAATTAAGAAAGCTAATGGAAATATATGATTTGGATTTTTTTCGGCCGGAATAAAAAGTATACCTGAAATAACCAAAACCAAAATGCCAAGAGCTATTTCGTTTTTCCATTTATTATTCTTCTTGATAATGCTAAGAACGTAATAAATAATAAAAATATATATCAGTCTTTTTACGTACCAGGCATAATGACAAAAGTATGTAGGATCGAAGATACAAATAAAAGTCCTCAATCCTATTTTCTCATCTAAAAAAAGCAGGTAAACAGTGTTCCAGAAATAGAATGGTAGAAATAGCAAAAAGAATTTTTTGAAAATAAAATCCTTGGTGTAATTCTCTTTATTATGATTACAAAATGATAAATTATAACCACTCAAAAAAAAGAATATGCCCACGCCCATGTATCCAAAACCGGCAAATAATATATTTTGATATTTTATGTGATGTAGAACGATTGCAATACTTGTAAGTCCCTTTATTGCATTAGAACTGTTTTTGTTCATTATTTATCTCCTTATAATACTTGTATTTCATGGTTAAATCTTTATTTCACATCTACGTGAAATTCCTTAATAATTTTAAATACTCGCCAATAATCCTTGATATATTATATCTCAAATCCTTTTTCCTAAGTGTATAAATGTTAGGAATTATTATATCAAATTTGTTTGATTGGGGAAATGATAGTTTGTTATTAGAACAATCCATTATCTATAAAATCTTTGAACCGTTAATTATCATAAGTTATAACCACACAAAACATTATATTATTAAGTTTTGAGGGGGAGATAATTTACATAATTAATTTTGAACCTTTATATAATTAAATATTTTTGCGGGTTTTGCCGAGCTATATTGACTTTCATTTTTTATGGTGTATATAATTAGACATGTTTAAAAGACATATTTGTTAGTCTACTATAAGATAGGCTAGTTAATATTTATATTGATTTTGAAAAGCAAGGGCGCTTTGAGTAATGAACTCAAAGTGCCTTTTTTACATTTCTTAGCATCCCCCAATTAATATGTGCTATTAAATGTAAATCTTGAGTTTTAGGAGGACTGAAATATGGTAAATCAATTGGAAAAAATTGAACAAAACGGATTGTACAACAGAAGTTTTGAACATGATAACTGTGGTATCGGCGCAGTGATTGATATCAAGGGAAGACCGGGACATCAACTGGTGTGCGATGCATTGTCAATTGTTGAAAATCTCGAGCACAGAGCAGGTAAGGATGCTGAGGGAAAAACCGGAGATGGTGTTGGTATCCTTACACAGATTCCGCATAAATATTTCACAAAGATAATGAAAGAAAACGGCGTTGATTTGCCGGATAAGAGACAGTACGGTGTGGGAATGTTTTTCTTTCCACAGAATGATCTGGACATGAGACAGGCAAAATCAATGTTTGAGATAATTGTAAAAAAAGCAGGACTCAAAATTCTTGCATGGCGAGAGGTGAACACAAGTCCTGAGGTGCTTGGAAATACAGCCAAAGAATGTATGCCTCATATCTCACAGGTATTTATTGAGAGACCTGAGAGGGCACAGACAGACCTTGAGTTTGACAGAATGCTCTACATAATAAGAAGAGAGTTTGAGCAGAGTAATGTAAATACATATGTGCCATCTCTTTCATGCAGAACTATTGTATACAAGGGAATGTTCTTAGTAGGACAGCTTAGAACATTTTTCAACGATTTACAGGATGAGGATTATGAGTCAGCCATTGCCATGGTTCATTCAAGATTCTCAACAAATACAGCTCCAAGCTGGAACAGAGCTCATCCAAACAGATTTATCGTTCACAACGGTGAGATAAATACAATCAAGGGGAATGCAGATAAGATGCTTGCCCGCGAGGAGACAATGCACACAGATACATTTTCGGATGAGGACATGACAAAGGTTCTTCCTGTTATTTCACAGAGTGGTTCAGACTCTGCAATGCTTGATAACACATTAGAATTTCTTGTTATGAGTGGAATTGACCTTCCTCTTGCGGCAATGATTGCAATTCCGGAACCTTGGGCTCATAATGATACCCTTTCACAGGAGGAAAGAGATTTCTATCAGTATTACGCAACAATGATGGAGCCATGGGACGGTCCGGCATCAATCCTTTTCTCGGACGGCGATGTTATGGGAGCTATTCTTGACAGAAACGGACTCAGACCTTCAAGATATGTAATCTGCGATGACGGAAGACTTATTCTTTCATCAGAAGTGGGAGTGCTTGAGATTGACGAAGAGCACATTGTCAAAAAGGAAAGACTTCATCCGGGTAAAATTCTTCTCGTAGATACTATAGAGGGAAGAATTTACGAAGATTATGAAATAAAGGAAAAATACGCAGGAAAGGAACCATACGGCGAATGGCTTGATATGGGACTTATCCACCTTGCAGATATAAAGATTCCTAACATGAAGGTGCCTGAACTATTAGGAGAGGAGAGAAAGAAACTCCAGAAGGCATTTGGATACACATATGAAAATTATTATGAAGGAATCAGAAACATGGCTCTTAACGGCACCGAGAAGATCGGCTCAATGGGCGTTGATACTCCTATAGCTGCACTCTCAGAACAGTATCAGCCATTGTTCTACTATTTCAAACAGTTATTTGCTCAGGTTACAAATCCACCAATTGATGCACAGAGAGAGGAAATTGTAACATCGAGAACAGTGTATGTTGGAAAGAACGGTAACCTCTTAGAGGAGAAACCTGAGAACTGTCACGTGCTTGAAATAGATAATCCAATTCTTACAGATCTTGATTTGCTTAAGATTGAGCATATGAAGAAAGAGGGATTCAATGTAAAGAAAGTGCCAATCATTTACTACAAGAGCACACCGATGAAAATGGTGTTAAAGCATTTGTTTGTTGAAGTTGACAAAGCTTACAAAGAGGGAGCAAATATCATTATTCTCTCAGACAGAGGTGTTGATGAAAACCATGTGGCCATTCCGTCGCTTCTCGCAGTTGCAGCAGTGCATAAGCACCTTGTTGAAACAAAGAAATGTACAGCAATGTCACTTATTCTTGAATCAGGAGAACCAAGAGAGGTACATCATTTTGCAACACTTCTCGGATATGGTGCTTCAGCAGTCAATCCTTATCTTGCCCATGCAACAATCGCAGAGCTTATTGAGGATGGAAATCTGGATAAAGATTATTATGCAGCAGTTGATGATTATGACAATGCAATATTATTCGGAATCGTAAAGATTGCATCAAAGATGGGTATTTCCACAGTTCAGTCTTACCAGGGAAGTAAGATATTTGAAGCAATTGGTATTTCAGATGAAGTTATAAATGAGTATTTCACCGGAACTGTAAGTAGAATCGGAGGTATTACTCTTGAAGATATTGAGAAAGCTCAGGATGTTCAGCACAGTCACGCATTTGATCCTCTTGGACTTTCAGTAAATCTTGAATTATCTGCAACAGGCAGACACAAATTAAGAAGCGGTGGAGAGAATCACAGATACAATCCTCAGACAATTCACATGCTTCAGCGCTCGGTAAGAGAGGGAAGCTACGAACTGTTTAAAGAATACACTCAGATGGTTGATTCTGAAAAGACAGGTTATTTAAGAAGTCTTCTTGAATTTGAATATCCAAAAAACGGTGTTTCAATTGATGAGGTAGAGAGCGAAGAGGCAATCGTTCAGCGTTTCAAGACAGGTGCTATGTCTTACGGTTCAATTTCAGAGGAAGCACATGAAACATTGGCAATTGCCATGAACAGACTTCACGGAAAGTCAAACAGTGGCGAGGGCGGTGAGAGTGAGGAAAGAATTCTCTCAGCAGGAACAAAGAATGACAGAAGCTCAGCAATCAAGCAGGTTGCCAGCGGACGTTTTGGAGTTACGGAAAGATATCTTGTCAGCGCAAAAGAGATTCAGATAAAGTTAGCTCAGGGTGCAAAACCCGGTGAAGGAGGACACCTTCCAGGAAAGAAAGTTTATCCGTGGATTGCAAAGACAAGACATTCAACACCGGGTGTGAGTCTTATCTCACCACCACCACACCATGACATCTATTCAATAGAAGATTTGGCGCAGCTTATTTACGATTTGAAAAATGCAAATAAGAATGCACGTATTTCAGTAAAACTTGTTTCCGAGTCAGGAGTAGGTACAGTTGCAGCGGGTGTAGCAAAAGCAGGAGCACAGGTTGTGCTTGTATCGGGTTACGACGGAGGAACAGGAGCTGCGCCACTTAGTTCGATACACAATGCAGGACTTCCTTGGGAATTAGGACTTGCAGAGACACATCAGACACTTATTGCAAACGGACTTAGAAATCAGGTTGTGATAGAAACAGACGGTAAGTTAATGAGCGGAAGAGATGTTGCAATTGCAGCAATTCTAGGAGCAGAGGAATTCGGATTTGCCACAGCACCACTTGTAACAATGGGTTGTGTAATGATGAGAGTATGTCAGTCTGATACATGCCCTATGGGTATTGCGACACAGAATCCTGAACTTAGAAAGAGATTTGCAGGAAAACCTGAGCACGTTGAAAACTTCATGATTTATGTGGCAAGAGAACTCAGAGAGTACATGGCAAAATTGGGAGTGAGAACAGTTGATGAATTAGTCGGAAGAACCGATTTACTTAAAAAGAAAGCTGATGTTACGGAAGATGAAGCAAAGATTGATCTTTCAAAGATTCTCTGTGACATGTCAGAGGTTGGCAGAGAAAATGCCACATTCAATCCGGCATTTGCATATGATTTCAAATTAGAGGAAACAAAAGACGAGAGCTTACTTTTGAATTCAAAAGATATCAAAGCATCAATCAGTAAGGGAAAGAAGAGCGTAATAGACGTTGATATTACAAATACAGACAGAACTTTTGGAACATTACTTGGAGCAGAGATAACAAGAAAACATCCTGAAGGTCTTGAAGATGACACAATCACAGTAAACTGTAAAGGGTCCGGAGGACAGAGTTTTGGAGCCTTCATTCCAAAAGGACTTACCCTTAAGATAAGCGGTGACAGTAATGACTACTACGGAAAAGGTCTTTCAGGCGGAAAACTTATTATAAACGTTCCGGAGAAAGCAAAGTACAATCCGGGTGAGAACATTATAATCGGAAATGTTGCACTCTACGGTGCCACATCCGGTGAAGCTTATATCGCAGGTATGGCAGGTGAGAGATTCTGTGTAAGAAACTCAGGTGCACTTGCGGTAGTAGAAGGTGTTGGCGAGCACGGATGCGAGTACATGACAGGTGGATGCGCAGTAATACTTGGACCTACAGGCAAGAACTTTGCAGCCGGAATGAGCGGCGGTATTGCATACGTATTAGATGAACATAACAAACTTTACAGAAACTTAAACAAGCAGCTTGTCAGCATGGAAAGTGTAGAAGACAAGGGCGACATTGAGGAATTGAAACGAATTATTGAAAAGCACGTTGAATATACCGGATCTAAAAAAGGAAAAGAAGTTCTTGATGATTTTGATGAGTACATCAAACATTTCAAGAAAATCATCCCTACAGATTACAAGGAAATGAAACGTCTTATTTCAGAAGCAAAGCTTGCAGGATTCGACGACGAACAGGCAGCAATAGAAGCATTCAAGAAATTTAACAATTAAAAGTTTCATAAAGTATACATTTTCAAAAATTGAAATTATATAGGAGGTTGTTATGGGAAAACCAACAGGATTTTTAGAATTTGAGAGAGTTGACGCTCCGGTTATAGAAGAAGAAAAAAGAGTTAAGAATTTTGATGAGTTTCACGGAATGTTACCAATTGATAAGCAACGTGAACAGGCGGCAAGATGTATGGACTGCGGTGTTCCGTTCTGTCAGGCGGGACTTATGATTGCGGGTATGGTTTCAGGATGCCCTCTTCACAATCTTATTCCGGAAACTAATGAACTTGTTTACAAGGGAAAGTTGGAGCAGGCCTACAACAGACTTGCAATAACTCACAGTTTTCCTGAATTTACAAGCAGAGTATGTCCGGCACTTTGTGAGGCAGCATGTACATGTTCTCTTCACAATGAGGCGGTTACAGTTAAAGAAAATGAGAAAGCTATAATTGAATATGCTTTTGAAAACGGACTTGTTAAGGAAGAAATTCCACAGGTTAGAACAGGAAAGAAAGTTGCGGTTGTAGGTAGCGGTCCTTCGGGACTTGCGGCTGCACAGCTTCTCAACAGAAGAGGTCATGAGGTGACTGTCTATGAGAGAAGCGACCGGGCAGGAGGCCTTCTTCGTTATGGAATTCCTAATATGAAGTTGGACAAGAAGGTAATTGACAGAAGAATTGCCATGATGGAAGAGGCAGGAATCAAATTTGTTTACAATGCAAATGTGAGTGTTGATGTGGATGCTGCAAAACTCAAAGAAGACTACGACAGTGTAGTACTTGCATGCGGAGCTTCAAATCCAAGAGATATTGCAGCTCCGGGCAGAGATGCAAAGGGAATTTATTTTGCAGTGGATTTTCTTGGAACAGTAACAAAGAAACTTCTTGATTCAGATTTTAATGAGTATCCTTTTGAGATGGCAAAGGATAAAGATGTTATCGTAATTGGCGGTGGTGACACCGGAAATGACTGTGTCGGAACATGTATGCGTCTTGGAGCAAAGAGTATTCTTCAGCTTGAGATGATGCCACAGGCAGCAGCAAAGAGACTTCCAAACAACCCATGGCCGGAATGGCCAAAGGTCTTAAAAACAGACTACGGTCAGGAAGAAGCAGCGTGGAAATTTGGTTCTGATCCAAGAATGTATCAGACAACAGTAAAGGAATTTATCAAGGACGACAAGGGCAACCTCAAGGAAGTTGTTATCGTATCCCTTGAGCCAAAGAAAGATAAGAAAACAGGCAGAATCATAATGGCAGAAAAGCCGGGTACTGAAAAGACAGTTCCTGCACAGTTAGTACTTATATGCGCCGGATTCCTTGGAAGTGAGCAGTATGTAACAGAGAACTTTGGTGTGGAAACAGATCAGAGAACAAACGTAAAGACAGAATGTGGCAAGCATGCAACATCTGTTCCGGGCGTTTACGTGGCAGGAGATATGCACAGAGGACAGTCCCTTGTTGTCTGGGCAATCGCCGAAGGAAGAAGTGTTGCAAAAGAAGTTGATGAGGCCCTCATGGGATACACAAATGTGTAGAATCATATAACTAAGAAGTAGATGTCCCCCTCCTTTAAACAAAGTGAAGGTGGGGGTAAGAAAATTTACTGAGTAGGGGTCCAATCTCCTTCTCAGTTATAAGCCTCCGGCGGATTGCAGAAATGCGCAGATGAAAATGTCAGCATGAGATAACTTACAGAGTAAATTATCTCATGACT
>JAEEGF010265276.1_pt1 | contig 92442 bp, 72 predicted proteins | sample 9134171 | NCBI WGS metagenome assembly JAEEGF01 (sample SAMN16246542, study PRJNA631951) | gut metagenome | biome: gut microbiome; feature: rumen; material: AP-attached | host: Bos | place: Iran: Karaj | collected 2018-10
GCGTCAAGCCTCCTGCAGAGATGTAAACGACATACTGCCCGTGTGGCAGACCGCTGTAGCTGAGTGCCAGCGAATAGCCAGTGCCTGCAGCGTTGGTCTGCTCAGCTGTGCGGTAGACGACGCCCTTACTGTCGGCAAGCACACAGCGCACCGTGGCCGATACGTCGAGGTCGTAACTGATGGTTACAGTACGTGCCTCTGCATTCTGTATCAGCGTATAGTGGATGACGGGTTCGGCTTCGCTGCTGTCAGGAGCGTTGGCATCGCTGTCTGTCTCATCATGATATTCACCACGGGCTATCAGGTTACGTATGGCTTCATTCTCCTCATCATAGGGCAACTGGGCTTCCTGTGCCGACGGGGGATAGTACAGCACTGACCTGGAGATGATGTTTCCGTCGGAAGCAGCCCTGCACACAACCCGTTCGAGGATAGGATAACGGTAGCCGGCAGCATACCACCGCTCTTCGCGCACCCGCTGCATGGGAACATCGGTGGCGATGTGGCATCGGATGCTGTCCTCAGTATAGACTGGTATGCTGTCGCCGTACACCATCTGCAAGCTGTCAGCGAGAGCAATATCTGCATACACCCATCTGTCGGTGGTCTGACGGCTGACGTGGCGCAGTGTGTCGCCATCGGGTAGGATGATGCTGCCCGTGGCATCCATGTGGGTGACGTAGTTGCCGTATTCCCTGACAAACAACTTGTCGCCATACGAACCCGTGCCACCATAGATGCCCATGATGCTGTCGCCGTAGTGCATCGAGAAGCGCTGCACCTGCTCCGGGATGTCGTATGCCATCTGTGAGGTTGTGGTACGTCGGGCTAACAAATAAGCTCCGTCTTCATTTGTAAGATACTGATGGCCTGTGAGACCTTCATAACTTGCAACCAGCCAGGGCACAGTCTCGGCACCGCCATAGCGGGTCTTATAGCCATTGTCGAGAACCTCCATTTTCTGCAAGTCCCAGACAACATTACGCCCGTTTGTTTCGTTGCCATCGAACACCACCACTTCCCTGCTCATTTCGTCACCTGCACGAAGCCCGTGCTCCGTGCCTGCGCCCCCAGTCTGAGCATGTAACAGCTGAGGGAATAATAGAAATATGAATGCAAAATACTTTTCCATACTATGAATTACTATTATTGTTATTTCTTTTTCTTAATTGAAAAACAAATAAATACACTAACGTTAACACGAAATAATTGATAAACTCAGAAAATAGATAGTCAAGTTTACCCTGACTTATGATTCTGAAGCCCATATTAATAAACTCACAATTCTATCACTCAACTTCTCTCCATCATTATTCTATTCCTGCCTCCTCATAGGCTTTTCTCAAATCTTGGCCATTCTTATAGGGGTAGAACTTGTTATCTTTTAGGAACCATACTCTGTTGAGACACTGATATACATATGGCTGTTCGTATTTTGGTGTTTTAGGAACTATAAGATTTATGCTTAGCTCAGATTTCGCAAATAGTATATTCAAAACGTAATCTGGTATGTCTTTACAAATGACAAAAAACTGGTTTGATTCATCCAACAAGCACCCAAACAGGTGAAAGCCTTTTGAGGCCCAATGTCCTTCCCCCTTACTCAGCAAAAGAATCTCGTCATTATCCCCAATATCGCTAAGCATGAATGCATCAATCGGGAAATTGTCGTCAACAAAAAGACGAGCGAATTCGAGACAATACACTCGCAATTGCTGTTTCCCCTCAGGCGAGGATCTAATGATTTCTCTTAGAGAATTGTTTGTGGCAACTACATATGGGACTACGAAACTGCTATCGCAGCTTATGCTTTGGCCATATCCTTCCATAAGGGAAAGACTTAGCAAGATGATAGAAATAATCGCTTTTTTCATACATAAATTTATTTATGGGGTTTGCACACTATTTCATCTATTTCAGCTGCTTTATCAAAACGACTTAGATTCCTATATGTGCCATCACTATATATTTGTACTTTCATTGATAGGTATTTTGAATAGGAATCTTTGGCAAATTGTTTAGCGCATTTCATTTTTTGTTAAACAAAAAAGATTTAATGTTATAAACATCTAAATAACAACAAGTTAAATATTAATCAGTGAACACTAATTATTCCTCGGTTTTATCATTGGATTAATGCAGATGTCATCCGTGTCATTATGAAAGACGATGTCAGGAATCTTATCTGCATCTTTCACTTGCGAAGGGATGACCAGTTTTAATTCCAGTTTTGACATCAATTCCTTAGTTGAGGCCTTCTCTAGCCATTCGTTGTCATTACCGTTTTTAGGATATATTTGAAGACGGAATGAAATTAAAAACTTTTCTCCCGGTGCAAAATATTGCTGTAAAAATAAAGGTTTAAACTTACTGCATCCTTCTAAAAACAAAAATGTTTTTAAAGAATCTCTTGATTTTATACTGATAGCTAAAGCGTCTTCGTATGGATATCCTATTGGGACAAATATAGAGTCATTGGAATTGTTGGTTACGTTATAGTAAACATGTAAACACCTTATGTTAATATAGTTGCCCATATCGTCTTCCCTTATCTCTTTTCTGTCAGTAACACTTCTTAAATTTGCATGCAAGACAAATATATCTGTGCATCCAAACAAAAAAGGTAATAACGCGGCAATTATGAATTTCTTCATTTTTATTTTGTTATTTAAAAGAATTTTTATAGTCAGTTAATGCTGTTTTAAAATACTTAGTCGTTTTATTCCATGTCGGATGATTCTCTAAATATTTAAATATTTTTTCATTATCTTTTTTATTAGGCATGCTACTATCTTTCAGAAAATGGTGCCATTGATTTTTGAAATGACAGGTATATTCTTCAACCCCCAGCATGTTCTGAATATTGCTTCGTGTCTCGAACATCTTACTGTTGTCTCCATAAAAAACTGTTATGTTGTTGCCTTTTGTGCTAGCATTTGTATTATCATAACCATCCTGACAATTTCCATGTTGGTCAACAACTTTTATACCATTACCATAGGCTTCAGTTGACCACTTCACAACATTTATCTGTTTCCCGTCTAATTTATTCAAATCGACTTCAGGCATTCTCCCAATGACATGTGTGAATATTTTAGACAATGCTTCTGCAGAAATGTCAGATACAGGTAAAGCAACTCTTGTATAAACATTGATAGCATATCTACCATCTTTCAATTTACGATAGTCATCACTTATATAAATATAATCCGTTTTTGCAGAGTTTGTACCTATGTACATTCCACTGGAGGTGTAGTAGTCATCCCGCCCATCAGGATCAACCAAAATAACCGGATTATTATGACAATACGCATACGGGCTCCACGCGTAGTATTTCTCTGCCAGCGGGTCTATCTGGTGGAAGCGACCGAGAACGTGGTCGTAGTATCTTGCATTGGAGTCGTACCAGTTCAGGCCGTGCATCTTGTCCAACTCCTTACCGCAATACTTGAAGCGCTGGTTTGAAGGTTTCTCCCCGTAGAACGTGCTGCCGTAGGGATAATAGTGGTTAACCTGCTCCGCCTCACCAGTTGCCGATGCCACCACACGGTTCGAGCCAAGATGGTCCTTCATATAGAAGTGATACGTGGGGGTATAGGTGGCATGGATGCCAATGCCGGTCTTCGTGTAAGACACGTAGCCGCCATCAAAGAGCAAGGTAGTCAGCACCTTGTCCTCGTAGATGGCATTACCGCAATAGTCGAATGTCTTCACAATGTCAGTAATAGGTACTACGGGAGAGATGATGCCGCCACCTCCAGGGAACAGGCCGCCCTGTACGCCCGCCGTGATGTCGGCAGCTGAGAAGTGTATAGGCGTGACTATCGATGAAGCGGGTGTTGTATATGTAACCTGCCGCTTCACACCGTCTGCACTATACACGTAATTGATCTTACACCCACTGCTGAATACTGCAGAGTCAGGCAGATTCTGTGCATTGTAGGTGATGGCCGACAGCCCCTTGTTCAAATCCTGTATGAGGTTGCCGTTGGCATCATATGCATATTCCACAGAAGCACTTGCACCGTCAACGAAGTTTGCATGACCATTGGTTGACATCGGAGGTGTTGTCACCGCATTGCTGACGGCCAATAGCTGATTGCCGTTGTAGGTTGCGGTCAGAGAATCCACTGTTCCATAGACCTCCTGTAGCAATGAACTTGATTCTGGAAGGGCCTGTACTGAAAGGAGAGAAGGTGACATGGCAATTGGTAGTGACATCGTCCACCCGCTGCGGTTGATGCTTGTCAGGTTTCCGTGGCGGTCGTAGGTATAGTTGGTAGCAAAGCGCCGGGCATTTAGCCCTGCCTGTTCCTGATAGTCAGCCTGGGTCAGGCGCGACAGACCGTCGTACTGGAAATTGTAGCGTCGCAAGATGCTGTCGGCATTCCACGTCATCGACGAGATGTTGCCATTCCAGCAGGGTGTTGTTCCGTCTTCGTAATAGAGCGTTTCTGAGAACAATGGTGAGGAAATAGTCTTCGGCCACGACCGCACATTGTAAGTGTACTGCGTCTTCAGTGCATTGCTATTCCTTGGCTTGTTGCTCTTCAACCGACCAATATCATCATACTCGTTGGAGACAAGTACAACGGGTGTGGCTCCGTTCAGCGAATGGGTTGTGGTGATTAGGCGGTCAGCATGGTCGTAAGTATAGACGTACTCCTCCGTGACACTCAGCGGCTGGTATGAGAGTCCGGCAGCTGTCATCCGTTTCCTTTTTAGCGGTTTTCCCGTGAAAGAAAGGTCCAGGAATTCCGCGTCCGCTCCGCCCAAGTGATTTGTGCTGTGTGTCTGCACGATGCGGCACCTATCATCATAATAGTAGGCTTTCACGATATACGACGGGGTGGCTGATGGCATCAGGTAATCGCGCTGGCCGGTGAGCAGGCCACGGGTCATGTCAGTAAAGTCGTCATAGTCAGGAAGAGACATCGGCATCAGCATATTTGACAAGGAGGTTGTCTCTAATTGCCGGAATGAGTAGTCATCATAGTAGCAGACAGTCTGCAAGCTGACATTCACGAATGTTGAAGGAATAGCGTAGCCACAACTGCCGCTGCCATCGTACGACACGAACAATGACTGTTCGGAAATGTCAGGAAGAGGTTCCTGACAGGTTCCTTTCACGGCTAACCTGCCGAAGCAGTCGTTCAGCACAAACGTCCATTCGCCTTTCAACCGCTGGTTACCGTCCTGAGAGAATATAAGCTGGTGGGCTTTGTCATAAGCATACACAACAGGCTCAGCTCCAGGCAGTTTCTTCTCTATGACTTGATGGTGAGAATCATAGGTGTATTGGAATGTATAGAGATCCTGGTCTGATGTATTCTGGAATTCTGGTTGAAGAACAAAGCGCAGGTCTCCGCGATAATCATAGACATAATAGGTATCAGCACTGGTGTTATCTCCCAGAATACTCCGCTGTAGGATAATCCGGTCCTGAACATCACGAAAGACATATGTCACATGAGCGTCTTCGTCGGTTTCTTTTTCAACGAGAAGACGGTCTGCTGCATAGTTGCCCCGACAGGCAAGTTCTCCAGATACAGTGACATAATAGTCCTGACAATTCAGAGGAAAAACCAAAGAGTTGTGAAGGTAGTCCTTTGACTGCCGATGACCTATCCATGCTACACCAGACTCCTCTATCCCAACTTCCCTGTTCAGTGGGGAGCCGTCATAATATGTACGGGAGAAAGGCTTCCCATCGACGTTAGTGGAGACGGCTTGGTTGGGATATTGTTGCTTCGGCAACACCATGGAATTATCAACTGCAGGTAGCCATACCGACTGTTTCCTCCCTATGCCATCATATTCAATTAGTTTGAACAGATTTGAATGTCTGGGAGTAATCTCCACTTCAACCTCCTCGTATAGCCGGCCTAATTCGTCATAATACTGATATGTGTCTAGGCTCCCGTCATTGGTTGTGTGACGGGTCATTTTGACATAGTTCTGAGAGTCTTGTCCCCATGTCGGCTGTAAGGCAAAAACCAAAAGTATGCTTATTACAAGTTTTTCCATGATTTCTATTCATTTTTGTAATGATAGTTGAATGCGCGCTCTACGACACCATTATGGTCAGTGATGCTAATGAGACGTGAAAATGCATCATAGCTAAAGCTTTTCGTTTCACCGTTGGGGGCTATCGTCTTAACCATGCCAATATGAGAGTCGAACTCATAAACTGTGGCAAGGGCTTGGGGAATCGTTGACAGTTGGCTGTGAAGTGACAAGGAACTCATGGTTGGAGTAAGAGAATTTTCCAAATTACTCCATACATTGCTTCCGCCTAATGCATCCTGCACTTGGGCAGCTGTAGCCCCTTTAATAACGGCAATTGGGTATTTATTATTGTATCCCCAGACATAAGTTGTTATAAAATGCCCAAATTCTGTAACAGTTCTTGGGTTGTTGGCATCATTATAAGTAATCTCTGCAACGTTCTCATAAAAGTTCTTGTTGTCTTGAACATTTGAGAAGAAGAAGCTATTCTTTGGTAACGGAACGGTTTTCTGCTCAAATTCTTCCTGAGGAAGACCTTCTGGAGTATATTCCGTTTGCTCGGCAGCAATGACATACTGCCCCTCATGATTACTGATGGATTGCACCTTCTCAATAGGAACGTTTATGATATGCCGGTTCTTCAGAGCCATGATGTCTGCCCGGCTGTCGTCAAAATCAACAGGGTAGATGTACTCTGTCAGTAGGTTTTCTCCTTGCCGGGATGTTGTCTCCTTGATTGATTTCACTTGGCTGTTATCTTGATTAAAGGTCATCTCTCGCTCCGTCACGACAGCTTTGCCATTGACAAAATCAGAAAGTAAACTTGTAGTTTTATTCATTGAGAATTGAACAGAGGGGTATAGATATAATTGCATACAACCACTTGTCAATGCATCTGCATAGGGATTCACCCAGAGAAATTCTGTTAATTGAACTGGACTTGTGGGGCCTAAATAGATATTCTCCATAACGGCACTCAGAAGTCGCGATTCGGTACAGTTCATCTTATATGTATTGGTCTCCTGCTTAACAAGTGTGCCTTCATCGTTATAATCTGATTTCTGGAGCATTTTTCCGTTCCTCGGATCTTCCACTCTCCGCATAAAATCGAGCCAATAGCCAGAATTCCAGCGTTTATTATAGTATTCGAACGTGGAATATCCATTTGAGGCACCATCACTTCCTGTTTTTGTCACGGTGACTCGTTTATAAGCCACTGGAATACTGGACGTTGCCGCAAGATTGTCACTACCCGCTATCCAATAAGTGATGACATCGGGAGCAGGAGGTGGCGTGATGGTACCCATATTATTGTAGAAACTATCTGTTTGATGTAATAATAATTTCTTACGGGCATAGACCACTGGGGCCATCAAGACTCCAGATGTTTCACCATCTATGGTTCTGTAATCGTAATTCACAACTGTGCTCAAACTATCTCCTAGCGTTGTAATTGACTTTATTCTGACTCCGTTGCCTATACTCTCCGGTATTGGCATTTCTGGAGTTGGTAGGGGAACTAAAGATATTGAAGCATTTACGTGAGACAAGTTGAGTGGATAAGGCGGGCCACCAATGGGATTGATCTTCAATTTGTAACTTCCTACTTCTAATTCTAGGGTATCAGTTTTCGTTATGCTGTGTTGGTTGTTTAAAGTATCTGCTGGATATACCTCCCAAAAGCTCACGCTTTCGTATGCATTGCTATTTTCATTCAACTTTTGCAACTCAACCCTGTGGTGGCTGCCGACAAAATAAGCCCAATAAGCATTCTTTTGGATATTATTAATACAATACCGCAAAGAAATCGCATAATTACAACTGTCAGTTATTTCGAATTCAGCTTCGTCCCTATACAGATTTATTCCACTTTGGGTATATTCGGAATAGTTCGATGCGTAGACTGTCACGGTATTAAAATGGATGTCTGGGGCTTCAGGCTCTTGCAGGACACAGTAATAGTCATAATTAGTGAAAGAATTGGGTTCATATTCAAACTCCACTCTCCCACCTGTTGGATAGCGTATAGATGTTAGCATGCCTGCCTGGCAATAAAGCGAGTCAACCCTTCTATCTGCTCCAAAGTGCAAGAGGTAGTTACCGTCTGGAAACATACTTGTCCCACCATAGGCTTTTTCCCCGACCCAGTGTTTGGGGATTCGTGTATGGTAACTTCCGTTGTAATTCTCCTTATTATTATAATACCCCCAAAGATCAACTGCAGCAGATGCCTTACAAGGGAGATTGGCTGGATGATAGCCAAAAATGTATGCTGGTTTCCTTAAGACTTCCCCCTCACTATCAACTTCTTCCCAGACCTTGTTTAAGCGAAGGCGGTAATACATGAAATCGTCATTAGAATACCAGACATGATAGCTTTCAGGGATAAAATCTTCGACTGTATTTCCACCGGTAGTGTTCTTGGGGAAGTAACTGTATTCAAAACAAATGCGTTTCAGGAGTTTACTCGCGGTTTCGGATGTCTTTTTATAAACTTCTATGTTATTAAGACTGCGGTCCGTGCCGTTAATATCTATTCTGTTCTGCGTATTTGCATTAAACACAACATATACGTCATCTGCAATAATGCTATCCAAGTGGACTATATCGAGAATGTAACGGTTTGAGAGAGTTCGGATATACTTCAAACTGTCTTGCACAGAAAGCCAAGTCATAGGAGCTGTATTACCATACCATGTTTGTAACGCATTAAATGGGCACTTTTTACTATATAATGATTCACGTACTTGATAGGTATTTTGTAGATACCCATAGTTTTTATAGACCAATCTAATTGTATGACCGGTAGGTGACTGTATTTTCGTAAGATAAAAAGTCCAGTCTATCCGAGAATACTCAGGTTGGACATTTGATTGATCGATACGTCCCTCCTCAATAGCTCTAAACTCATACTGAATGCCATAGCCATCAGTTATCGTTATATAATTACCAGGCGTTCCTTCTATCGAGAATCCTTGGTTTTCGCCTGTTATAAAAAATTCATCTTTAAGATGATCCCACACAAATGATATGGTGTGTCCAAGAAAAGTTGCATGATATTGAGCACATTCTCCGTCGTTATTCCTTAAACAAATGGTATATAGCAGAGGAGGAAGGTCACCTCCATAACTCATGGTATCTGTGTTTTCATTATATATGGGAAACCAATTCTTACCATATGCACCAACCCAATCTGGATGCTGACCACTGATTTTGTATATTATCTTCATCTCGTATTCACCTCCGTCTGGCGGAAATGTTTGCATGCGTGCTTTGTTTAACAAATAATTCCAGGCCCTTTTGTATTCATTAGGATACAAACCACTTTTGTCATACGTGGGGGAGAGTTGCGTAGTTATTGCCCCTCCTGCATTTAACAACCAGTTCAGACCAACCCAAGTGGCTTCCTGATTTACCTTGATTGCTGTTCCTTGATAATCCAAACTAATAGGAAACAGGAGGTCACCACTTTCAATAGTATAAAGGGGTATAGTAATACTGGGGATACCTGTATAATTTCCAACCGGAATCTCTGCAACTCTCTCAAACGCAGCAGCTTCAGGTGATTTTGGACTAAAATCTCGATGCCCGTCAAATGCCCTGCTATTTAACGCAAAAAGCAGTATAGTTAGTGTAAAAAGAAAATATTTTCTCCCTAATAGGTTCAAGGATTTTTCTGATGCCATATTATAATCGTGTAAAAATAGAACTGTCTTTGATTAACATAACTTGCCTATACAAAATTATATTCCTTACTGGACATAATACCATAAAAAATAGCGTTGAAGCATATAATATATAAATGTGTAGTATTTGTTGCAAAATTAAATATTGACAAAACTCATACATATAAGGAAAAACGCGGTAATACTCACAATTTGATTATTGTTGGGGTGAATGTATATAGCAGAGATTGTTTAATCTTATTTACATTTACACCGAGATTAATAAGTCTCTTTGCTATTTTGTTTACAGAATTGGTGTCAAGTCTTGGATCAATTACAAAATCATCGAACAAAGTCGAAGGGGTAATATCGTAATATAGGCCGTCCCCTTTATCTTGATCATGCATAACTATAATTCGTACTTCTTTTTCGTGCGAGAATGGTTTACGCTTCTTATACAATGAAGGGACAATATTCTCGCCAATATCTTGAGCTGTATGCATATTTAATCCTTTGATCCATTTTAAAATCTCGTTTTTGTAATAATACTCAACACTGCCAATGGATGTCGTTGCCATACATTCATCAGAAGTATATATAGAATCAAACAATTTCTGTGCTGTCGTTTTAACTCTAATGGCAACGTCACTTGTTTTTTTTGAGTTAGAATAAATTCTCCACATGGCATCTGATTCACTTATCGTTGTCCAACACTGACCATATACCTGATCGATTAGATTCTTTGCACTTATATGCATGCCATTATACATAAAATCTTGTTTCAGAAGGAAATTTTCATATGTGTCTTCCCATTTCTTCACTTTTCCTACATACAATTTATTCGTCTTAAGCATTGTTACGACATGCTTTAACGGTATGTATTTATAAATAGGAGTAGCTAGGTCGAGACCGTTCTTTACGCATTGCATTTTAAAAAAATCATAGGTAGCCATAATCATATTTTTTGTTTGTAAATAATTAAAATATATCCTCTATTATCTCTATTGATAACTGATGTTCAACAAAACTGTCTTCTTTATCAATCCCATTATAGAATTTGCCAAAATAAACAATCGTTCCGTCAGCGGCACCGTCTTGTATGTCACCACACGCTGCGACTGGCTGCCGGCCGTCGTGCTGTCGCCCTCGGCAGGCGTGGCAGCACTGGCATGGGTGCTGCACATGAGCAGGAGTGTGGTTATAAAAACATTGTTCAATTCCATAACTAGACGTGATGATTTCGTCGGTTGAAAGAATATATATATTCCAATAGTCTATAAAAACCTTTATTCGAATACATTCAATATATTTAGTAACACATAACTTTCAGGCTTCAAAGGAAGTAGGTTGACAGGCTCTAAAGACGTTTTTCCTACTATAGAAGTGGGACATTTATAGAACTCCCCCTTAATCCTCATTATCTTCAACTTACATTCCTCATTATTGAAGCACTTGATGGAATATTCAGAAGAATACTTATCTATTAACTCTGATAATTCTATGTAACGATCAGCACTTCCAGTCCCAATCTTACTATGGTTGACCAAACCAAAAAACACGTCGGGGCTATAGTATATTTTTTTGTACATCTTTTTCAAGACATCCATTGAAGAATTCCCTTCTGAAACGATATATTTTCGTTGACTAACTCCATTAATAGAATAAGGAGCGCCCGACAATGTCCCTTCTATTTGATAGAAATAGAATGACCGGACTTGGTATTCTGAAGAAATATTCCCAGAATATTCTATGCTACATGAAGAGAGCATAACGACAAGAATAACAAAAGCAACTTTATTACTCATAGATAATCGGGAGAAAATGATTGTTAATTAAATGATTTACATCTTTCTGGCATGGTTGATAGGGAGGGTAATTCATTATGCCATAGCCCTTTTCGCCCTCTTTAAAATCATCAAAACCAAAAGTATGAAATATCTCATGTAACCTATTCATCTTGGTGTCATGATGAATGTTCATAATGATATCTTTGTTCTCTGAAGTTACCCCTCCTATCTCTACTCGTTCTCCTGTTGCGGTTTCACGAGGAGAAAATCCCCTAAACGTTTCATCCCACCGGGCAAAAGTGTTACCAATATGATAACCTTCATAAAAGTCTTCCGAAGAAGCGTTCATTGTCTCCACCATGGTACCACCTGCTATAAACTGTAAATCAAAAGAAACAGAATACCCGGCGAAATCACCTTCTGTAATTTTCATTTCTAGCTTATTTAAGTCCTCATTATACATCTGCATTCTCGAAATCTCACTAGTTGAATAACCAGAAACTTCATTGCAAAATTTTGATGGCCTACGCCCCGTTTCTACATAATAATTGGCTTTTACTACGATACTATGATTTTCCTCACTAACAACTAAAACTCCATCCCTTCCATCTGGATCTACAAACTTCACCGGATTCCCCATACAATACGCATACGTACTGACACCCGGATACTTCCCTTGCATCGGATCTGTGCCGAGCCACATACTCAGGCGTGGGTCGTAGTAGCGGGCACCATAGTAGTACAGGCCCGTCTCCTCGTCCAGTTCTTTTCCGTTAAACTTATAGGGGCTGACCCAGGAGGTGTCCTGTTGCTCGATGAACGTCTCACCCGTGGGCAGGTACTCGACGCGCTGCACCACCTCACCGCTCTTGTTGGTGATCAGCGTCGTGCTGCCGAGGTGGTCGCGGTGGTAGTAGTACGTCCGCTCCGTCCCCGGCACCGCCTTGAACGTCACCACGCGCATCGACTGGTTGCCGGCCGACGTGCTGTCGCCATCGAGCACATCCATGTCCTGCAGGTCACAGACAACATTACGGTCATTCGTTTCGCTGCCATCGAAAGACACCACTTCCCTGCTCAACTTGTCACCCACACGAAGACCATGCTCCGAGCCTGCTCCGTCAGCTTGAGCAAGTAACAGCTGAGGGAATAATAGAAATATGAATGCAAAATACTTTTCCATACTATGAATATTTGGAAAGTCCTTTTTTAAGTCAAAAAAGTCAGATTATTCAATCATACTCACATGGGGTAGCCTTCTTGTGAGGAGAGTCCTCAATTGTCCATTTTTATTCTGGTTCTAATCTTTTTATTTTCACCGTATTTAAGTAGTCAAAGATACAAAGGTAACCATGTTTGTCAAAACAATACGCCAAGGTTGTATCATTTACGAGCAACAATGTGTCATTTCCGTTTATAACCCAGTATTTTCTTTTGAAATCATCAAAAGACATATGATTATAATCATCTAAAATTTTTTTGTTCAACTTTACATGATATGAAAAATATAATCGTTGAGGGAGAAACTTTTCACTGTACAAAAATTGATCCTCAAATATTTGATAATTAAAATATAACAAGTGATATGTCTCCAATGAAGAGCCATACAAATTCGAAACGGCGAAAGCTGGAATCATTAACAGTGAGTCCTTCTCATGTAAAATGAAGAAAGCTCTTCTAGTTATATAATCATTAGAATTTAAACTCAAATATTTATGATAGCCATGAATAATCGAGTCTGTCTTTAAATGTATTACCCTTCTTTCTGTTACTTGGGCACTATCGGTTGCCAACTTACGATTGGGCAATTCACATGACAATAAGCTTGTGCATATTATCAGATACAATATGAATTTCGATTTTCCCATATTCCTTATAAATCTTTATAATAGTCTGCTATTAGCTTGAGCTTTTCTTTTCCTTTTATTAGAGAACGAATTGATGTTGGTTCATTGTGTATCCACATATCGATTCCTCCTCTTTTTGAAGAGTAATAACCACCATATACATATCCGTCACCATGCATCACAAAAACTGATATTCCAGGATCTGCTTTTGCAAATAATTGATCACTTGTAGATAATCCTTTATCAGCACCTAAAGAATGAGTATGAACTTGCGCCACATATCCAAATTTGTTTCCATGTTTATCCGTAAGCACATGATTCTTCCTGGTTATTCCAGTTTGTTTATACGTTGAAGATTCAGAGTCGTTCCAATTATCAGGCATCACTAAAACAGAACCATTATTGAGGATAAATGCCATTTGTTCTTTCCCTCTTGGATTCTTTGCGGTCTTTGAGACTTTTTCTTGATACGCCATCCTTTTATATGCTTGAGACTCATTTGTGAACATAATAGTCCCATCATCTCTATAAGTTGCATTTTTTCTTTTTAGACTTTCTCCAATATATTTGTAGCCTTTTTGCAAATCTCTCTGAGAATGCACATTGGGTTGCCAACGTAAGTTTCCGTGGTTTGTTTCAAACCAATCTTTTCCATCTGGATCAACAAACTTAATTGGATTCCCCATGCAATACGCATAGGTGCTGATGCCCGGATACTTCCCTTGCATCGGGTCGGCGCCAAGCCAGAGGCTGTACCTCGGATCGTAGTAACGCGCGCCATAATAGTACAGGCCCGTTTCTTCATCATATTCCTTTCCGTTGAATCTATACGGTGTATTCCAATTGATATTATTCTGCTCCAGGAACACCTCACCATACGGCAGGTACTCTATGCGTTGCGTGACCTCGCCATTCCCCTTGGTGATTATCGAACTGCTACCAAGGTGATCCTTATGATAATAATAGGATTCTGCTGGTCCGTCAGCAGCAACGAAGATACTTTGTCGCAAAGGTATCGGTGAGAGATCCATGGACTCGGTGTCGCTACCGAGTCCCAAAGGTTCATCTGTTTCATCTTCTGATGCTACACTATCATCTTCGCTCAGCTCAGACTCGTCATCTTCAGCCGATTGCTCCAACTCATCCTCGGGCTCAATGAGATATCCTTCGTCTTCATTTGAACTATAGGAACCATCGGACGAGCGTGTCATGATGCCATTCTCTTCGCCGGGGTCAGTCAGTCTTCCCTGTTGCACATATCCTGCCGACTTTGACACGGGCGGTTCCACTCCATTATGAGTTACACCCAGGGAATCGTAACGCTGCCAATAAACATCGCACAGCGTCTGCCACTTTCCTTGATAAACACCGGCATAATCAGTGTTAAAGCTATTACCTGCCATAGAACTGTTATTCTCGAAATTGCCAAACAGATTATAATATTTCCCAACCTGTGTGAGGAAACGTTCGCCACCCATATAGATATGGCGGTAGTACAAACTGTCGGAGGTCACCGTGAAGAAAGGATTGACGTAAAGAACATATCGATTGTAATTCGTTGAATCGTTGATTAATAGCCCATCGGCGAAGACAGCCGAATTGGCACCATGCATCTTTATGGTGCGCTCACCATTGGCATCGTAGAAGTAATTGCTGACATAGCCATTCTCGCTCAATGCCAGAAGCCGGTTTTCCTCATCCCACAGCAGGCGACGTTCCTGCATGCGCTCGTCATACTGTCCATCGGCTCTCATGCGGGCTGTAGACTCGTAGATCAGGTTGCCGTTGTCATCGTAGTTGAAGCGATGGCGAGTCTGCCGTTGTCCATTGACGCCTGTGTTGGAACGGTAATGTTCATCGTAAATACTTTCAAGCTGGAAATGATGGCCAGGAGTTTCAGTCTGATAGTCATAGTTGAGATGATACCCACTGTACAACTGGCCGTTAGCGATGACTCCGTTTTGATAGAGGCTTTGTTGCTTGGAGGTGATGCGCCAGAGATTATCATAGGTCATCGTAAGGTTATAGTTGGCATTTCCTGCAAGGTAGTTGCCGCTGGCACTTGTCAGTCGGTAAAGGTCATCATACTGATAGGAATGGGTGGTCTGTCCAATTGTTGCCTGGGTGATATTGCCGACTGGGTCAAACACATAGACATTATTAACAAGACTCTGCGATGAATTGGACACATTCAATCCCTGTAGCCACCTGCGTTCGGGACTATAGCTGTAGCAAGTCGTCGTGCCGTCGCCTAAGAGCATACTGGTACGCTGTCCAAACTTGTCGTAACCAATATGGCTGACAAAAAAGCCTCCCTGGGTTCCATTTCTTACCTTTTGAAGGTTTCCACCTGCGTCATATGCGTATTCGACATCCTGACCGTCTGGATAGGTCATTTTAATTATACGGCCGAAATTGTCATAAGAGTAATCCATATCAAAGGTCGTCACGATGCCACAAGAATCATTAACGAAGTTTGGCACAACTAGTGTGCGACGCTCGGTTTTTACATTTCCATAGCTATCATAGAAGTACTCTGTTGCCCCAGTAGCGTCTTCACGAAGGAGCAGACGGCCAAGTCCATTGTGATTATTCAACAACTCCTGAGACATACCATCCGTTCCGTAGGTAAATGCTACGTTGTTTTCCGGATGGTCGGGGTAGGTAATTGACTTCAGACGGTCATACTCATAACTGTAACGAATCATCTTTAGGCTTGGACCAATATTTTGTGTCTGCCGCCAGGAAACGTTTCCAAGATTGTCATATGCAAAATGGGATGTACCACTGGCTGGGTGGGTGATGTCCGTTACACGTCCTGCCATATCATAAAGGTACGATGTTACGTTACCTTCATTGTCAGTAACAGTTTTCAACTGTCCGAGCTCGTCATAAGTGAACTGTGTTGTGATGACTCCGTCTGGCCCATTGAGCATTTCCTCTCTTACGATACGCCCCGCTCCATCAGCGTATGTAGCTTTCTGGTTACCCAAAGCATCAGTGACCAAAGATTTTCGGAGGTTGCTGCTAATGGTGTAGGCCGTTGTAGTTGTCGCCCCGTCAGGAAGAATGACCGAGGTAGGACGGTCAAGAACGTCGTAAGAAGTATTTGTGGGCGTGACAATATCAAAAGCGGTGTTGAAAGATGTGAGTGCCGAGGTTGAGGTCGTTGTCGGATGCCATGATTGGATGGCTCGCCCCAAAGCGTCATACACGACCCGTCCACTGCAGATTAAAACATGTTGTTGACTTTCATTTTCAGTAATGACACCATCCTTTTTCACCTGCACGGATCTCCCAAAGCCATCAACATGCGCTATTGTACGAGTGATGATAGTGGAATTACCAGTTTCTGCGTTGCGGCAATGGTGTTTTGTCAGGGCATAGGCGGGAGAGGTAATGCCGTGGGCATTCGAAACTGCGAACGGTGTGTACTGCACTTCTATTGCCAAGGAATCAGCACTGTCATAAGGCCCCCGCGCACCAGTCATCCTACCTAAGCTATCAATATAAATATAGAACTCGTTATTATTAATGTCTATTTGGCATATAAGTGTTCCATAGCGATAATCATAGCAAGATGTGCTTGTACAATGGAACTTGTCGGTTACACTGGTTGGATACATCCCCATGGTGTTGTCGTACGTATAAGTGTATTCCTGACGCTGACCGGAAGCATTCGTTGGCAATGTAATCTTTGTTATATTGCCATGCAAGTCTGTGGTGTAGTTTGTCACAGCTTGGTTAGTATTGATATATAAAGTTTTTGATGAAAGGTCTACGGGACATGCTGACTTATAGTTATAGATACACTTACGCATAACAGTTGAAGAACTACTCTTATATACGTATGCGGCGAGGAGCATACTGTATACATGGCTGCTGGAATAATTACGATATGTAAAATAATATCTATAGTCACATGCGCCATCGCCATTTTCATTTAATGTTCCTTTTGAACTTATCTTTTGATACATTAACTCTCCGCGGGCCGATGTCGCAGAAACATAATAACTATGCCACTTTTGCCCAACTGTTACACTATCGGTGCCCCCCTCGTAATGCCATGACTGTGTGAACTTCAGTGGGACATAGAGGACAGAACAGTCTGCAGAGGCCGCATTAAGAGTAAACTTATAATACTGGGATGATCCCTGATGAGTGATGCCATACCTATAATAGGTGTTTTGCGTCCGCAAGTACTTGTGTCCTTGGGCATCAGTGAGGAGGGTGCCAAGGGGAAGACCCAGGGTATGGTAACTGCTGACGTCGTAGGTCTCGGTAAGGGTACGATAGAGAGCGTCGCCGTTCTCGCTGTCGAGTTGTCGAGTGAGCACACGACCGAAACCGAGAAACTCGCGTTCGCGGCGGTCGTAGACTCCACCGGAATACTCGAAACGCGTCTTCGGACAGGGTCCATCGTCATGGATGCCGTCATCGACAGTGACTTCCGACATCACCCATTTGCCGCCAGGATGACTGCTGGTAGCGACTGAACGCGTATAGTCAATGGTAAAGGAACCGCCGAGAGAGTTCGTCACCTTGCTCAGATAATTCGTACAGCCTATAGCCGAATGTGTCACGTAGATGGTATCCTCGGTGCTAGAAGATAGGATGTCGAGGAATCCGTCACCGTCAAAGTCGCGCAAGCCGAAGTAAGGCTGACTTACACTGGTCGCAATATATGCACTGGGGGTAATAGCTACCTTGACTCCAAACGGATGTACTGTGAACGTCACTGACGCATTGGCCGATGCCGTTGTAGCCTTATTCCGTGAAAGGCTCTCCAAACTTGCGATAGGAATCTTGTTCCCAAAGCCATTACCGAGGTTTTGCCACGCAGCGATATTCCCATTGTCAACTCGCAGGAGATCAGGCAGGCCATCGCCGTTGATGTCTGTATAGCAATGCTGTTCGGCTGTAGTGGCAGTTGATGACGACACACCTGCTGCAAAACTGGATGCCTTCAGGTCGATGCCTAATCCTAGGGAGGCCGTCGTCGTTTTTGATACTTCGATGCCGTTCTGCATGCCTGCCGGACTGAGTTTTCCCGTAAACGAGTAGCCCAGATTCAGGCAAATCTGACCGTCATCATATACTCTGTCGGGCAGACCGTCTCCATTGATGTCAAGATACTGACTGACAGCGTGGTCAACGTTTCCTTCAAGATTCAGTCCGTTCAGGTTCAATGTTACTGTGTCAGGAATATTCTCCATACCTTTTTCGGTTAGAGTCTCTGCTTCATCTCCCGTCATTGACTTGCTTTCGCTATCGTGGTTGACAGATGCCTCTTTGCTGACAGCAGTTGTTCCTGCCAACTGGTGGGTGCCGTTGTTGGTCGGGCTCGCCGTGTGGGAAAGCATGGCATAACCGCCGCTACCAGCTGACGTGCCAAAATTCGCCGTTTTCATCCCTGAGGCAGCTATTTTTTCTCCGCTGAGGATACCGAGAGAACTTGTATAACGGATATCCTTATTGCTGACATAGTCTGGATAACCGTCGCCGTTCATGTCGATATACGAGGTGACGGTATGTCCACGACCACCAGCTGCGCTCAACGAGCCAGAGAATGTAATATTGGGGAGGACTTCCGTTGCCCCGCTACCCATCAGGGAAAGGCTGTAGCCTTTGGAGACCAATGACGGCGCAACAGCCTCTCCGCTGCTAACGGATTGGTTCCGCATTGCCACCAGCGGATGCTCGGGACGTACGTTGTTCGCCATGAGGCGTGCTGAGCTGACCGTGTCTCCACAGATGTAAATATCTTCCTTGGAACCACGCCAGCGGAGGATGTTGTTGTCGGCAGAGACACTCATACTCACATAAGGCCAATGCCTTTGGCTTGCCTCATCTGAATTACGTGGGAGGAACAGGGAATCCGTTGCTATCACACGGCTGAAACGGCCGTTAGCAGAGTTGTACACAAAACGCCCCCAGCCACGCCAGGAAGGACCTGACGAGGATGTGGCAAGAGAGTCCACGTAGACATCATAATTGGCATAGGTTGATGTTCCAACATTCCTAACCAAATTCTCCAGTTCATCTGCTGCCATACTCTCGTTGGCGGGATTGCCTCCGCTCATCGTGTCGGAATTATTCCTGTCTCGCCACTGCATGATGACGTTTTGGGAACCTATGCTGACCATTGGCTGGCTACCGAGAAGCGAGGCATTTGCTTCGTCGCACGAGATAGTAATATGATAAGGTGTATTTGGCTCTATGATTACGGGAACATTCGCCATTTGACTAGGATACACTTTCTTGTAGACAAGGGCATTTCTCTTCTTGACCGTCAGCGTAAAGTGGGGTGACTGGCCAGAAGGAATGTAAGGTATGACATATACGGTATCCCTGACAGAAGAACTATAGACATACCCCCTTACCCTTTCATCAACATAGACATGGCTAAGGGCTGGTATCGTCATCGTGGTTGAATCCGTACCAGAGACTAAGGTAATCTCCGGAATCCATTTTACGTCCTCCCATGCAACATTGGAGGTGGAATAGACCTCGCATTCCACATAGTCGAGTTGAGCCGATGAAGAGATGGGAATGTTGACGGTTCCGTTATAGGCGGTATTCCAGTTCCATGTCATCGAACCTGAGGGGGTACGGGAACTGCCGATGTTGCCTGTGGTATAGACGCGAAGCTGGATGTTGTCTGTAGTCACAGGCTTCCTAAAATGCCCCCCAACAATCACACACGTTGTCCCGTCGGGAACGGGAAACTGTACGCGTGAAGACACTATATTTCCTTGAGAAGACTTGAAAATGCGGTTGTTGTACCCGTTGGCATCAGTAATAGTGTCACCGCTGGTATAAGTGATGGTCACAGGCCATAACACGCGGTCGCACGAGCCGTTACTCATCAGGTTCACCCCCGACTGAAGGCGGAAATACAGTACGTCGCCTGCATCCACATGGTACGTGTTCGTGGTTTGTGTATTGGTGTGGTTGGTCGCCCCTTTTGTAATTGTCCTTTTCGGTAATTCATTCAACTGGACCTTGGCAACGATACCGTCCGGTGTACCATCGTCATCTGAAGAAACATTCAACAACTGAATATTGTTCTTGACCGATACATAGCCAGTGCGTGGGGCGCGCCACATTCGGACGACATCCTGCATGGGGGAGTATTTTAACAGACTGTCACGCTCGGACTTCATCTCCTCCCAGGCTCCCACGGTGTCCACAACAGCGATGCCACTAAGTGGATTCGGAGTATTATTGCTGCTTTGGGAAAATACAGGCCTGCCATCAGAAAGACTGTTAAACCAGACACGGCCGTTCTCCACAAGGTCGGCCAAACCGTCACCATTGACATCTGAGAAGTACACCTTCGTCTCAGATTTAGTATGGCCATAGTCGAGGCCGGCACTGACTTTTGGCTGTATCCCATGAGCCTTAACGCCAGCTCCGTAGTTGATGGTCTTCGTCTTTGCAAAACTACTCCTGTTGACATGGATTGTATCCCCGAAGGAGGCAACACCATTGACAACGACCTGTGGACGACAGCAGAGAATACCATCCTTCACGAAAACCTTGTCTGGCAGACCGTCGCCGTTGAGATCGGCAAGGGTGGAAATACCTTCCGTTTGGTTCTGACCATAACTGACAGAAGCACCAGCAGTAAGTAATTTGTCGATTCCAAGACCGGCACCCACACCAACATAGGCCGCACCTCCGTATGCAGTACCCTTATTGCCACCAAGAGCCGTGGGCTTTCCGTGTACAGTCAGACCGGACAGGAAACTGCCAGGAATGTCGTTGAAGGTGTTCAGAGTGTCTTTTCTGCCAAAGATATACAGGCTGTCATTACTGCCATTAAGAGGAAATACTTGATTGTGATAATCAAAATGATGGCTGGCCACGACGGTTCCTGCTTGGTCACACTGACTGACAGAAGCCAACAACTTGCGGCAGAAAGCTCCATCAACATAGCTAAACACATAGCTGCGAAGAGGTCTTCCGAGAAAGTTCACCTTGATAGAGTCTAGCAGTTCATTGGAAGATGTCAGGAAGCCATAACGGGCATGGTTGCGTTTTACTGTCTTCGTACTCTGACCAGTGAATGTCACGATAGTATGGGGTAAGGGCCTTTCCTCGTGTCCCGCTTCAATGCGGCTGAGATAGAGAGCGTTACAGCTGAAGGAGGGGAAGGCACTTTCCTGAGCATGCCGATAATAGTAGCGCATGTAGTCGCCGTGTATCTCTTTCACCTCCGAGAGACGCCATTCAGCAATGACGGTTCTCTCCTGACCATCTGTCCCCATGAAGGTGCCATAAAGGCGGCTGTTCTCAGTGCCGCCATAGACATACCGCGTACCACGGCGGTCTTTCACCTCCCACCAATAGTCGGAAGGGGAGGAACCATGACGGATGATTGTACTGAACGATCCCTCGCGACGTGGGAAGAAGTGGCGCAGGCTGTCTGTTCCGCGCTGCTGGGGCTCGCCGCGGTGGGAGACATGCATGTTGCCTGATGCATCGGCAAAGGCGAGCATCTGCCCACTGAGCAAGTAAGTTTCACTCTCATAATTGGAGGAATAGCGGGGGACGCCCCAGCGAGTATCTACGGTGATGGTGGGTATTGGGATGTCCCAACCCTCGCCGAGCCAGCCACTGCCACTGTCACTGGAGTACTGAAGCGACACTTGAGGTTGCATGCCGTTGCGGGCAGGTGGCATCAGGAGAGGATAATCAAGGGTGGCAGTGCCGCGACTGTTAGCTGTCGGAGGGGCGATGAACTGCATGCCCGACGTGGGGTCGGCGGACTGTAGGTCGGTCATCATCGTGGGCACAAAGCCTTCAGGGCCATCGGCATCATCGAGGGTGAAAGCAGAAAGGTCGCCATCGCCGTCACTGGCATTGGCAGCGGCCTTACGGGCTACGGTGGTGGTGTCGTCATGCACCTTTGGGGTTTCATTGTCGGCAAGGGTCATGACAGTCATATGGTTCAGGACAGCACCGGCCATGGCAAGAACCAACAACAGGGCTGCTATGATGGAAATATATCGTGGTTTCATGATTTGTTGCTATTTTCTGGCTGGAGTTGGAAGAGTGTTACTTTACGCTGAGTTTGAGGGTGTGCTCTTCGGTGGCGGTAAGTGCCTTTAGAAGGTATACACCCGGATAGGGGGCATCGAAAATGGCCGTAGCGGCTTCGTTGTCGCTGCTGAACGACTGGCGGAGCAACAGGCGCCCGGTGGTGTCGTAGACGAGCAGCATGGCTCCCGATGCTCCTGATGCGGAAAGTGTAACCGCGAAGCGGCGCTCACCATCTGGAGTAGCGGCAAGGGAGCTTGTGCCCGCAGACAGGTTGCCAATGCCGCCAGTTATTCCATTATGGCGAGGAGCAAGGGAGGGCTGTTGAGTAGTACCGTTCTGCAAAACTGCCTTATTGGGTATATCTGGATTACACTCCGTGCCAACGTGCACGGTGTAAGTCTGGGTGTTATTATCATCAACTTGGGTCGTATCTTTGTTTTCAGGCCCACAGCGATAAAGTGTCAAGATGTATTTACCGCAGTAAAGGCCGGTGATGCTGAATTGAGTGGTGGAGATATGAGAGCTTTTGCCGACTTCATAACCGTGAGGGTATGCATAGACGGTGTCTGCCTTCAAAACATAGGCATAATAGGGTGATCCGTGGGTGACCGTGATGTCTATATGGCCGTCACGACCGTCGTCGCCGCCGGCAACGCAGCTGCTACGGAAAGGAGTGACGGAGGAGAGTATTCCGTCATAATAGGCAAATGTAAAACGATCGCCGTGACTGTTGTCTGTATCCCAATGGACGGAATCGAATGTGAGGGTATAGTTGGTGGAACTTGAACATTTCACCTGCAATGCCGTTGCGGGATTGACTGGCTCTTCGCTGTCGGGTTCAATAAGCAAGAATACGCCGTTATTCCTATGGGAATGAAAATCCGTGGCTGCCCCTGATGAACATGACAGGTCAACCGTAGTGGTTGAGATGCCATCAGTGGAGGCTTTCCATTCACGAGGCATTAAATGCCATGGAGAATTCTCAGAATAGGGTTGGGATATAAGAGTCAGACCGTTGTCACCCCAAATGAGATAGTCGCCATCCTGCATAGATGTTGCATCAGTGATGCCGATAGTAAGCAGGGACGGGGACTCGTAGGATGATGTGGACCTAGGTTGGAGGAAAAGATTGCAGGTGTCGCTGGCAATGCCAGTTATGTGGTTGTTGAAACCATTGTTAGCATCGTAGTCCCACAGAAGATTTCCGTCATGGTCGAAGTAGGAACCATTAAGCGATACACCATACTTAAGAGCCAGGTAACTCTCCACCTGACGGCGTTCAAGAGGATTGAGGATACGGCTGTAGACAAGCAGCTCGGGGCAGTAGCGGGAGTACTGAGGGGCGTTATCGGTACTTATTGTTAGCGTCTTTCCTACGTCCTCGCCCCAAGAGGAATGGGAAGGAGTGAAGGCATGATAGTATGAAAGAATATGGGGAAGTCCGTTAGTAAGGGCACTATTTGGTAGGGATAGTTCGTGTTCTTGGTTCTTATATTGGTTAGGATTGACAGACCAGTAATAAGGAGTATTATCTCCAACATGTAACAATCTCCTATTCTCTGACCAGTTGCTTAGGTCGAAAACACCGATGACTGTTCCTTGAGTCATATTGGTGTGTGAGAGTGTACTTTGCAGGCAAAGACATTGGAAGTTTAGGGCGGGATTAAAGTTGAGAATCTTGATTTGTGATTCTTTCTGGGGATAAGGGAAATCGTTGAGCATATTATTAAAATTGTCAATGCGATTTGAAGACAAATATTCTCCAGAATAATCATCCCATTTGTAACACGTACTTGAACCAACGAGGGTATTTACAGTCATGAACCATGCCTCAGTACCATCCACACTACCAGGCGACTGGGCATGGAGGGTAAGGAATGGTAGCGCAACAAGCCACATTATAATAAATAAAAGTCGTTTTATCATATCGATAGTAGTTTATAACAACTGCATCTAGAGTCCAAAGAATGGCTGTTTGATGTTACGCTGTTTCAAAGTAAGTGTTTTTAAGTCAAATTATCAAATAATCATTGAAAAAGTCCTGTCCGACACGGAAAGGACTCTGTGCCGGACAGGACTTCCATAGAGTTAGAATTCACCATATAGGTGCCAGTCTCCGTAATAAAGTTCAATGGAGAACATGTCGGCAATCACATAGTTAGAGAGTTGGAACATGTAGTAGTCGGTAATAGTGGATACCGTATTATAATATAGAACGGTGCCGTCCTCGTCGCGAATGACGATGGTGACGTTCTCCAGTTCGTAGGGTGTCGCCAGCACGAACGTGTTGCCGTCGTAGCCAAGCACGGGCAGGATACTTGGCGAATGATGAGGTTTAGGCAAAGACCCATTACCTGTCCCATCTGTTGCTACTCCAAATTGTACACACGTAGGGATAGTATTATTAAAATACCCACCCCAATTTTGCTCGGTTTGAGCTAAAATAGGTAAAGTTCCCAACAAGAACAAAATAATAAAGAATTTTTTCATAAAACTTGATATTATTAAGATTTGCTTTTTTCGTGGGCAAAATTATAAATAAAAAGTATCACCGACACGCTTCGGCGATACTCAAAAAAATATGCAAAGTAAATTTATGTTAAAAAATATGCAAAAAAGTACTCAATCGCGTAGAAAACTCTCAAGGAGGGTGTCAAAGTCCGACATAGAGCCTTTCTTTCCCGTAATCTTTTCATATAGGCGAGAATAGAGTGAAGAAATAGAAGACTTGCCATAACTGCACAGATAGCTTGCGGATGAAGGGCCGAACTTTAGCATCCTCAGAAGGCAGGCACGGTATTGCTGGTTCGACATCTTGCATGAGCCTTTTAGGTTCTTTTCGAAATTAGGAAAAAATTTTGCCACCTCGTCGGAAAGATCATTCCATTCAGAAAGTTTCGGGGTATTCTTCCTTTCATTGTCAAGTTCCACAAATCGGCGATAAGAAGGAGATGACATAATGGCATCAACCCCCATTTTTTTCACATCATCAGCATCTTTCTGCTTTTTCAACATGAACATTAGTTGGGCTTTTTCTGCAGCCATACTCCTCAGTTCTGCTTGATGGTGCTCATTGGTTGACAATGATTTTTGTTGAAGTTCTTCTATCTGTTTCGCTAATTCAGATACTTTCTTATGTGCTTCCTTTTGCCGTGCCTGACTTTGCCGCTCTTTCTCCTCAATTACTTTGCGAAGACGGGCTGTCTTTACATTTTGCCTTTTCGTGTATTGTTTATAGTAAAGATAGAATGCACCTGACAAGATGGTAATAAAGGATAGAATAATAATTATCAGTTTCTCTTTGCGGGCATTCGTCAATTCAAGTTCAAAAGCTCTTCGTTCATGCTTCTGATAGTTATACGCTGCATGCATGCGGGCGATGGTCTCGGCGTTGTCCATCTTGCGGATGGAATCATCAAGAAGTTTGTATTGTCGAAAATATGTCTTTGAGGCGAGAAGGTCATTCCTTTGGATAGCTATATTAGATAATTCACGATATGCATATTGCTTTCCAAAAACGTTCCCATATTTTAGCAAATTCTGAAGGAAAACATAAGCCGAATCTTTTTGTCCCAAATTCAAATAAATGTCTGCCGCTATGCAATATGTAGCGCTAATATTAGCAGAATCAATGTCACATAAAGAGGCCTGCACAAAGTGGTGAGCTTTTGAGTAGTCTTTCATTTTGTTATATAGATCAGCAATTTGCAATGATATGTCATTGCACATATTGGAATTATGAGATTCTTGCGCCAAATATAAGGCTTTCTCATAGTAAGACAGACTATTGTCATTGTTCTCAAGGAACTTATATTGTCCAGCTATATCTCTATAATTAAAAATGATGTCTAGAGTGTCCTTACTCTGTAATGCCGAACGATTTGCTTCCTGCATACTGGTAATAGCTTCATAATGCAAATTTTGATAGACAAATATAGTTCCTATCAAACTATGCAACAGTCCTCGCTGCTTGGCGAGGCGGCGAGCATCCTCATTTTCATTTTTCATTTTTCCATTCTCCATTTGCCCTGCGGGCTGGGCGTCGAGGGCGCGCTGGTAGTATTCAAGGGCCTGGGGGGCGTCGCCTAAATCAGCGAAGATGCGACCGGCATAGAGGTAGGGCAAAGCAGGGCCTGTGCTGCCGAGCAGGGAGGGAAGCACTCGGCGATGGTGTTCGAAGTAGTCGACGAGTTGCAGGATGGTGTCGCGGTAGTGGGTGACGGGACGGTAGAGTTTGTCGTCCACCTTGATGCGCAGCAACTTACACACCTCCTCATACTCCCTTCCTTTTTGGGAGGAAACGGGGGTAGGCTTCAGTAACATATCTGCTGAGTCGGGGTTGACGTCGGCCAGCGATTCGATGCGTGCGAGTTGGTCGCTGTAAGGGCTATGTTGTTTGCAGGCAGCAAGACCTAAAAGCAAATAACCACTTAATAAAAGAATATATATATGTTTCATCATTGCAAAATTACAATAATGTGATGGAGAGAACAAGGATTTAATAGACATTAACGTTTTGGGTTGTTTTTTTTGATCTTGTCATGGAAGATGCTTTCATTCTTCAGTTTGATTTTATACATTTTATCTTCTGGAAGATCATGTTGACTTGTGGAGCAAATGTGGAGCAAGTGAGGGGGTGTGGTGAAATAAGAAATCTCGCAAGTGCTTTAATATCAGCTACTTGCGAGATTTTGAATTGTTTTGAAAGGTACCCAGAGCCGGGATCGAACCGGCACGCCTTGCGGCATTGGTGTTTGAGACCAACGCGTCTACCAATTCCGCCATCTGGGCATCAAACAGAGTGCTTGCCTCGCTGTTTTTGAGGTTTGCGGTTGCAAAGGTACGTGTTTTTTCTGAATCGTACAAACTTTTTCCACAAAAAATGCAAGTACTCTTGCATGATAAGGTCACTTGGGGACCTTGTGGGAAGAATAATTGGGCCGATGAACAGTTCGTCCATCGGCCCGATATAGTGGATTAGTTCTCGTCGCTCCAGACACTGTAATCGCGAGCACCGAACTCGCCATCGTACTCATCGTCGGTGGGTGTGACGCCCTGTTCGCCCTGAGTGGGGTCGAGGGACGACGCTGCCTGCATGACAGCATCGCTGGTCATGAGAAGTGTCTTGATCTGAGGAATGCTATATGCAGTCTTTTTCATTTTGTCAATCATGTTTGCTGTTAATACTCCGTTATCGCTTACTTGACAATCATTTTCTTGCCGTTGATGATGTAGACACCCTTTGTGGCAGCATTGACGCGCTGGCCGTTGAGGTTGTAGATGGCGTTGCCATTCTCGGCATCGGTGATAATACTGCTGATAGCCGTCACATCCTCGCCGTCGATAATCATGCGGGCATTGGCGTCTGCAGCCAATTCAAAGTAGGCGCGGAAACCCTTCATCGAAGCCTTGGCACTACCCTTTTGAATCTTACCCGTGGAAGGAACCACACCATATTTGCCAGTCATTGTGCCAGCTTCCATCGGAGCGTAGGTAGCCACGAACTTGGAAAAGCCGGTGACCGGATTACCGATTTCCTCTGTAGTAGGCTCGGTAGCGGTGATGTCGACACCCTCGAACTTGAAGTTGCCGTTGGCCTCGGCAGCAGTTTCTACATAGAGCACGTAGGGGGAGCCAGCCTTCAGGGCCGTGGCGGGTTTGAAGTTCAGGGCGCCATCGTTATAACCATCCAGTTTGTAAGCCTTAGCACCTTCGCCGAAGACGCTCAGGTCAGCTACTGCGAACGGCAGAGCGATTGTGTTCCAACCTTCCTTCACGGTGTACTTCAGCTCAACATCCTGCACGCCAGTGGTGAGGGCTGCGGGAGCAACGGTCTCATCGAGGACAAGAGCATCGGGAGTAAGTTTGAAACCATAGATGTCGGTAATGTAGGTTTCCTGATCGTTGATGGCAATCTGATGCTTGCCGGCAGGGATTCCATATACAGAGATGGTTGACCACTTTCCACCAGCAAAATCGCTAAAGGAGAATGACTTGACAACCTTCCATGTATCTGTTTCAGAATCTCGGTATTCAATTTTCAAAGAACCAGAGTTGTCGAATCTCGGGAAAACGCAGAAAATAATGGGTTCATTCTCTTCTACGACAACCATCGGCGAAATCAGACGGACCTCAACATCTGTGTCTGTTGGTCCTGCCCAACCTTTGTTGTTGGCAGTTCCACTGGCTGAGGAATAAGCAGTCCAACCATCGGTAATCCATCCTTCAGGCATCTTGCCACCATCGAAGTCAACAAAGAAGTGGTCAGCCTGCTTAATGGCACCCTTGAAGTTGACGGTGAAAGTGTTGAGAAGTTCCTCGCCATTCTTTCCTTGCATGATAACGGTGGAGACAGCAGAAGGCTTGATAGTAACAGCAGCCTGCTGACCAGCCGTAAGCGACAGCGATTCAGGGCTGACTGTGCATTCGCCAGTAACCTGGAAATCAACGGTAAGAGTGCCGCGATCCGTATTCTTCACATAGTAAGTATAGGAAGGAGCCTCGTCGGCCAATTCAAAATCCTTTGTCTCGTTATTTTTTGCTTTATAGTAACCATTAACATCAGTATAAACCGTCATCTCCGGCGTATAGACAACATCGTATTCTTTAACGGTGAATTTGACGATGTAAACTTTGTTGCAAACCAGCTTTACATAGTAGTTGCCTTCAACTTCAAATTCCGTTCCCATATCGATAGCAGTGCCTGTTGTTGCATTTACGTCGTCGCTCAAATCTTTAGCTAAAGTCCAATTCGACTTATCGGTAGAATAATACACTTTCAGTACCGACGTGCTGCCACCATTGTTGTTTCCATTAATAATCACATTCTGACCAGCTTTGTTCATAGTCATCAGAGGAGAAATGAGTTCTGTGTCAGACAGATAATTGCCGCCGGCATAATCATAGATGCCGCCCTCCCATTCATTCCAGCGACCAGATTGTTTTTCCCAATCTGAACTACTCAGGATTTCAGGACCCGTAATCGAGTAATCTGCTTTCGCAGTTTCCACTGCCCCTATCAGCAGGGCAGTCGTGATGAAAAACATAAGCTGTTTTCCACGCAACAGAGTAAAAATTTTTTCCATGAAGTTTATGAACTTTTATTATAATAAAGGATATATATTCGTAAAACGGCTGCAAAGGTACTGATTTTTCTTCATATGGCAAATTATTTCAATAAAAATGTAATAAAGATTTTGCAGTTACGTTTTATTTATGTAATTTAGCCGAAAAATACTGACCTAGATAAGCATGAACACAGGAAATAAAGATTTTTGCGTCATCTTGGCTGGAGGCAAAGGTCGTCGCCTTTGGCCTGTCAGCCGTGAGGAATACCCCAAGCAGTTTATTGATTTCTTTGGTACGGGCCGCACACAGCTGCAGCAGACCTACGATCGGTTTGCCCGAATCATCCCAAGAGAAAACATATACGTCAACACCAATCAGGACTACGCTCACCTGGTGCGCGAGCAGTTGCCCGACCTTCCGGAGCACAATCTCATGTCGGAGCCTATCCATCGCAATACGGCACCGAGCGTGGCGTGGGCTTGTCACCGTGTGTTGCGCGAGTGCGAAGATGCCAATCTGATTGTGTCGCCTTCCGATATGGACGTGCACAACGAGGAAGCCTTCCAGGAGAACATCCGTAAGGGACTCGAGTTCGTCGGCCATAACGATGGATTGCTGACGATGGGTGTGAAGCCTACGCGCCCCGAGCCCGGCTACGGCTATGTGCAGATAGGTGATCAGGTGGGCGACCGACTATTCCGTGTAAAATCGTTCACCGAGAAACCCGACCGCGAATTCGCGAAGCTGTTTATCCAAAGTGGCGAGTTCTATTGGAACACCGGCCTCTTCCTCTCACGTGCGAAGTATCTGCAGAAGACCTTCATGGAGTTGTTGCCGTCGGTGTTCCGCCGTCTCGACTCGCTGAATCCCAATTCAACGGTGGAGGAGGAAGACGAGTTTGTGCGCCACAACTTCCCCATCTATCCCAATCTCAGCATCGACCATAGCATCCTTGAGCGTTCCGAGCAGGTGTTCGTGATGATGTGCGACTTTGGCTGGGCCGACGTTGGTACGTGGCACAGCATCTACGAGGCAGAGCAGAAGAGCGAAGATGACAATGTGGTTATCACGAGCGACGTCATCCTTGAAGACAGTCGTAACAACATCATTAAGTTGCCTGAGGGGCGGCTGGCCGTCATCAACGGCCTCGATGGCTATATCGTCGCCGAGAAGGACAACGTGTTGCTCATCTGCAAGAAGGAAGACTCCTCGGCGCTGGTGCGAAAGTATGTCAACGAGGTAAGGTTGAAGAAAGGCGATAAATATATCTGATGAAAATCATCGGTAAATGGAAAATTATCTGTAACTTTGCAGCGCAAGTGTGAAGTTACAGATTTTGTTTGCATGAAATAACAATACAATATACCCTTATGATGAAAATAACTGACAAGATTTTCTATGTGGGCGTCAACGATCGCCAGAAAGCCCTCTTCGAGGGACTGTGGCCGCTGCCCAACGGAGTGAGCTATAACTCGTACCTCATCGACGATGAGAAGGTGTGCCTAGTGGATACGGTGGAGGTGGACTTCTTCACGCAGTATCTGGAGAATATTCGTGAGGTCATCGGCGAACGGCCCGTCGACTACCTCGTCATCAACCACATGGAGCCCGACCACAGCGGTTCCATCGCCCTCATTCGCAAGTACTATCCGCAGGTGAAGGTCATCGGCAACAAGAAGACGTTCCAGATGATGGCTGGCTTCTATGGTGAAGGCAGCGCGGAGGATGTGGAAGTGAAGAACGGCGATAGTCTCTCGCTGGGCGCTCTCACGCTGAACTTCGTGATGACGCCGATGGTGCATTGGCCGGAGACGATGATGACGCTGGCAGCCCCCCTTTCGTCCCCCGAGGGGGGCACGAATGCCCTAACGGGGGCGGCTGGGGAGACGGTGCTCTTCTCCGGTGATGCCTTTGGCTGCTTCGGAGCCTTGAATGGTGGTGTTATCGACTCGCAGATCAACTGCGACACGTTCTGGTTGGAGATGGTGCGCTACTACTCGAACATTGTGGGTAAGTATGGTACACCCGTGCAGAACGCGTTGAAGAAGCTCGCCGGTGTGCAGCTCGACTACATCTGCTCCACGCATGGCCCTGTGTGGCATGAATATATAAATAAGGTGGTTGGCATCTACGACCGTCTGTCGCGCTATGAGACGGAGCCCGGCCTCGTCATCTGTTACGGAACGATGTATGGCAACACCGAGCGCATGGCCGAGCATATAGCCCGTGCTGCCAGCGATGCCGGCGTGAAAAACATCGTGGTGTACAATGTCTCGAAGACCCACCACTCCTATATCCTGCGCGACATCTTCCGCTATCGTGGACTCATCGTCGGTGCTCCCACCTACAACACCGGCCTCTATCACGAGATGGAAGTGCTGCTCTCGGAGATTGCCGGTAAGGACATCAAGGGCAATCACCTGCTTGGATGGTTCGGTTCTCACGGCTGGGCATCGAAGGCCGTCGGCGAGATTCGTCGCTGGAACGACGAGCATCTGCACTTCGAAGCCGTCGGCGAGCCCGTCGACATGAAGCAGGCCCTCACGCCTGAGACGCGCCAGCAATGCGAGGCGCTTGGACGTGCGATGGCTGAGAGGCTTAGTCAGGTTTAACATTTCCTCTTGCTTTTCTGTCTTCACGCAGAGTCTCGCTAAGAAAGGGATGCATATCCAATTGATATAGCATGGATACCAAGGGCCTTGGCGACTTTGCGTGAAGAATAATCATATCTTTTGTGCAAAAAAGAATGAGAAAGGAAAACTATTCAAACGCCATAGCAAAACTGCGCTTCCCGCTTATCGTAGTTGTGGTGTTGATACATTGCAACATCAGCGATTACAACGTCGCGGTAGGACATTTGTACGGCTACAAATGGTTTCGCCTTATTGCCATTCACCTCGTTGCTGATGTGGCCGTCCCTGCCTTTTTCTTTATCGCAGGTTATCTACTCTATGCGAATATTGATTTCACGTGGAATAATTACGTTCACAAACTGCGAAACCGGATGAAGACGCTGCTTGTGCCATATCTGATGTGGAACACCATTTGTTTCCTCCTTATAGTGGTTCTGCAACTGATAAAGCCTGACTTTAGATTGCTTTTTCACAAGTCTGTTTCCGATATGCAACTAAAGGATTTCTTCTTGATTTATTGGGATTTAGGTCAGATAGAGAGCCTTTCGGGAGGCAGGCCTGGACCTATCTTGGGGCCATTGTGGTTTCTAAAAGATTTGATGATTCTGGTTGTCCTGTCTCCTCTGCTGCACTATCCATTAAGACACCTTAAATGGTGTTGGCCCGTTTTGCTGGCACTCCTTTGCATCACGCCCCTTCCTTATCAGCAATCGGTCATTCAAGATCCTAGTTCCGTTCTGTTTTTCACCCTTGGAATGGCCTTTTCCTATAGCCACATTTCCCTTGATATGTTTGACAGACATCGAGTTCGGCTATCGTTGTTTGCTTTGGCTTCTATGGTGTTCATCGTGCTGGCTGTAGTGACACCATTGACTGCATGGATGCCGCCTCTTGCACGAAGGATATTAATGAATGTCGCTATTCTCATCGAGCAATTTGCATTCATGATGGCTGCATTTGCCTGGGTGGCGAATAGTGTACCTGCAGACAATACGAATGGCGATGAACACCCTGAATGTTGGGAAGACAAACTAAGACTGTCTGAAAGCAGTTTTTTCATCTTTTGTATGCACCCCTTCGTATCGTCTGTTTTTATGAATATTTCCAAATTAGACTTGCCGATATTTCATAGTTCTTCGCTTTCAATCCTTTTCGTATTGCTTGCTGTCATCATTACGATGATCATCTGCCTCATAGTCTTTCACGTCATGCGAAGATATTTTCCACGGCTCTTACTATTGGTTACAGGTAGCAGAAGTTAATAAAAACACAATGAACAAGGCCATTTAGCATCAAAACAAAGTAGTTTGGGCATACTTCTGTTCTTTGTAGATAGTCTCTATGACCACCCTTTTCCTCAGGATTCATGCTATTGTGTAGCAAGAAAAATGCTTTCGTGAACCAATAGCATTACTTTCTATTTGCTATTGCATTGAGGTGGTTTTGTAAATTAACTGATTTTATGCAGTAAATTAACTTAATTTGTTCGGTAAATTAACTTAATTTGCTCAGTAAAATAACTTAATTTACTTTATAAATTAACTTAATTTGCATCACAAATTAACTTAATTTACTGAACGGGAGCAATGAGATAGAGATTTAAAGGCATTGCTATTGTGGTTTAAGAGCAATGCTATTGTGGTTTAAATGCAATGTGGTTGAGATTTAAAGACAATGCGATAGGGTAGAGGAAGTAATGCTTTTGAACTTGTATTGTTCACAAAGAGGGTAGAGGGGTAGATTGGTCAAGGTGCAACGATTCATACAATAAAATGATGGATTGATACAATTTACGTGTCTGGGGCTTGTCTTTATGGAGAAGAAGAGTTATCTTTGCACACGAAACTTGAAGCCAAACGGAAAAAAAAGAAAATGAGATAATAAAAAAGATAATGTGATGAAAAAAGTATTAGAAATCCTTCGCCGACTCTTGCTCTGTCCGCTGGAGTTCCCCGTTGAGGCCTTGATGGGCCTGTCGTTCTTCTTGATAGCAGCGTATAACACCTATCACGGCTTTGGGAACGCTCCCATTAAGTACTTCGATGAAGAAATCTTGTTGTTCTTCGTGCCATTGTTTGTGCTGACATACTGTCTGCATCAGAAGAGCAAGTGGGCATACATTGCCTCCTTCTTCATTTTCCCAATCTTGATGCCGTTGTCGCTGGAGCCCTTCATGTCCTCGTCGAAGATGCCCTTCCTCTACGTGCTTGCGGCATTGCTGCTCGTCTTGGGCACCCGCCGGCTGAACGATCGGCCTTTCGGAGCGCGGCTGCTGCACCTGGCTACGCAGCTGGCCTTTGGCGTGTTGGTAACGGGAATACTCTATATGGCCATCCTTGCGATTACCTGGTCGTTCTTCTACATCTTCGGAATCAAAGAACCCCATAATTTCTACCTATATATCAGCGAGTTCCTTGGATTCGTCGTTGCACCGCTGGTGTGTGTGTCGTTCGTCAGTCACGATGAATATGAAGAGGGCGAAACACCGAAAATCCTGCAGATCATCATCAATTTCATCCTTACGCCCGCCATCATTATCTATACCGTTATCCTCTATGCCTACACGCTGAAGATACTCTTCACGTGGGATTTGCCGAAAGGCGGTGTTGCCTGGATGGTGATGGGATTCATCGTCGTGGCGTTGGCGGGACATCTGGCGCAGTATATCCTGCCCCGTCGCCACTACGACTGGTTCTACCGCAACTTCACTTGGATAGCCCTGCCGCCGCTGGTGCTCTATTGGGTGGGCACGCTCTATCGCATTCGCCTCTATAGCTTTACCGAGAGTCGCGTCTATTTGCTGGTGGCTGGCGTGCTGATGACGCTCTTCGTGCTGATGCTGTTGTGGAAGGCTCAGCGCCGCTATCAGATCATGACGCTACTCACGATGCTGGCCGTTGTCGTGTTCACTTACATCCCCGGCTTCTCGGCCAGGAGTATCGGCCTGGCCTGTCAGCAGTCGCGCATGGAGAAGTTCATCGAGCGTCTGCAGCTGAAAGACCCTGCCACAGGGAAGTTCCATAAAGTGTTTGATGTGGAGAAGATTCGCAAGGACAGCTTGGTTTGTAAGGAATACCACGAAGCCGTCGATGTGATTGAATATGTGCGAAATGAATCGGGAAGAGAGAAGTTCGATTCCATCCACGGGACGTTGAAGCTCTCGACTTACGAACTGGTATATAATTCACCTACAACTTCTCAAGGGCGCACCCTCTATTACTCTGCCGACGACCTGCCACAGCTCATCGACCTCGGCGACTACAACCAGAGCTACCATCAGAATGCTTTCGATGGAACGACCGAGACCGTTGATGGTGACCTTGTATTCAAGTTGAAGAAAGACAACACATCGGAGACGGTGCTCGTCTACAACGTCAGCCGAACGATGCGCGAGAATCCGCAAATGCAGGAGAATCCGGAACAGCTGCTGGTTTATCGCAACGACTCGCTGCTGGTGGTGATTTCCGATTTGCAGCTCACCGATAATGGGAAGGATGTCAGCAGCGTCGGAACGTATAATTTGAGGGTGTTTGGGAAGAAGCGGTAAGAGGGGATATGTAAGATAGCGGGGTGCGCCAATCGAATGGCACACCCCGCTGAATGTTTTCAAGCAGGAGGATTACTTCAGCTTGTCATAGCCGTACTTGCTGTCCTCGCCAAGCTCTTCCTCGATGCGGATGAGCTGGTTGTACTTAGCCATACGGTCGGTGCGGCTGAGCGAACCCGTCTTGATCTGACCAGAGTTAGTAGCCACGGCGATGTCAGCAATCGTGGTGTCCTCGGTCTCACCCGAACGGTGCGAAGTAACGGTGGTGTAGCCGTGACGATGAGCCATCTCGATAGCCTCGAGGGTCTCGGTGAGCGAACCAATCTGGTTCACCTTGATGAGGATCGAGTTACCGGCACCCATCTTGATACCCTTCTCCAGGAACTTCGTGTTGGTGACGAACAGGTCGTCGCCGACGAGCTGGCAGCGGTCGCCAATGCGAGCGGTGAGCTTCACCCAGTTGTCCCAGTCGTTCTCGTCGAGACCGTCCTCGATGGAGTCGATAGGATACTTCGTGATGAGCTGCTCCAGATAGTCGATCTGCTCCTCAGCAGAGAGCTTCTTGCCGTTGGGATCCTTCTGGGCACCGTTCTTCAGCTGACGATAGTCGTAGAACCACTCGCCGTTCTCCTGAACTGCAAACTCAGAAGCAGCGCAGTCCATAGCGATCTTCACGTCCTTGCCCGGCTCGTAGCCAGCCTTCTTGATGGCCTCAACGATGGTGTCGAGAGCGTCCTCGATGCCGTCGAAGTTAGGAGCGTAGCCACCCTCATCACCTACAGCAGTCGAAAGGCCACGGGCCTTCAGCAGCTTGGCGAGGTTGTGGAACACCTCAGCACCCATGCGGATAGCTTCCTTCTCGCAGCAAGCGCCAACCGGACGAATCATGAACTCCTGGAAGGCGATGGGAGCAGCTGAGTGAGCACCACCGTTCACGATGTTCATCATGGGAACGGGCAGTGTGTAAGCGTTGCAGCCACCGATGTAGCGATAAAGAGGAATGTTCAGGGCCTTGGCAGCAGCCTGAGCGCAAGCCAGCGACACACCGAGAACGGCGTTAGCACCGAGCTTCGACTTCGTGGGCGTGCCGTCGAGGGCAAGCATCTTGTGGTCAAGAGCGCGCTGCTGGAACACGCAGTCACCCTTCAGGGCGGGAGCGATGACGGTGTTGACATTCTCAACGGCCTTCAGAACGCCCTTTCCAAGATAGCGACCCTTGTCACCATCGCGGAGCTCGAGGGCTTCGTTCTCGCCTGTTGATGCGCCAGAGGGAACGGCAGCGCGTCCCATCACACCATTTTCCAACGTCACTTCTACCTCTACGGTAGGATTACCTCTTGAGTCGAGGATTTCTCTTGCATGAATTTTTTCAATTTTCATAATGTGTAAAATATTAAGAATGAAATAATGATACGTTCATCTGGCTGGAAAACAGATTCCAGCTTTAACGACTGCAAAGTTACACATTTTTTGCCGAACATAAGACAATGAACATTGAAAAAACCTAAAAATATGCATTCTTTATGACTGGTTTACACTACTTTTTTCGTTTTTTCGCTCTAAAAACTTGTTTGTTTGAAAAATATTGTCTATCTTTGCCGCCGTAAAGAAGAAAACGCAGACGAAGATTTAGGATAATCGAAGGCTTTAGAAGGTAAAAGATTCCGACACGTGGAATGTCGGGATTTTCTTTTTTTTGCTGTCTGCGCGGAGATCGTGAGATAATAACAAAAAAACCTTTGAACATTGAACGCGCCCCGAGGCGCATTTAAACTTTTAACTATTTCATATGGCTTACATGTCAAAAGAAGGCTACGACAAACTTGTGGCCGAATTGAAGCGTCTGGAAGGCGTAGAGCGCCCGAAGGCATCGGCAGCGATTGCCGAGGCCCGCGACAAGGGTGACTTGAGTGAGAATTCGGAATATGAGGCTGCCAAGGAGGCTCAGGCTCATCTGGAAGATAAGATTAATCAGCTGAAGCGCACCATCGCCAGCGCAAAGATTGTCGACACATCGCGTCTGAGCTCTGATGCGGTGCAGATTCTGTCGAAGGTGGAGCTGACGAATCTGGTGACGAATCAGAAGATGCAGTACACCATCGTTAGTGAGCAGGAGGCCAATCTGCGCGAGGGTAAGATTTCGATTACCACGCCCATTGCACAGGGTCTGCTGAATAAAAAGGTGGGCGATGTGGCCGAGATTAAAGTGCCGCGCGGCACCATCCAGCTTCGCATCGAGAGCATCAGCATTTAGGAAGCCCCACTCCCCAACCCTCTTCAGAGGGAGGGAGAACTCTAAACCCTCAACCCTCCGCTCGACCCGCAGGGGCGCTTTTGTAGCGAAGCGGAGAAAGAACTCTAAAACTATTAAGTATGAGTATTTTCAGTAAGATTGCTGCTGGTGAGATTCCCAGTTACAAGTGTGCTGAGAGCGAGAAGTTCTATGCTTTCCTCGACATCAATCCGTTGGTGAAGGGTCACACGTTGGTGATTCCCCGCGAGTGCACCGATTATTTCTTCGACCTCGACGATGAGACGCTGGCCGAGTATCAGCTGTTTGCAAAGCGCGTGGCCGTAGCCATCAAGAAGGCATTCCCCTGCAAGAAGGTGGCTCAGGTGGTGCTGGGACTGGAAGTTCCCCACGCTCACATCCACCTCATCCCGATGCAGACAGAGGCCGATGCCGACTTCCGTCGCGAGAAACTGCAGCTCACTCCTGAGGAGTTTGCTGAGATCGCCGCGAAGATCAACGCCGCGTTCGAATAAAACATCGGTAGAAATTCAAGACAACTAAGACAACAGCGAGACAACGAGATGTGAAAGGTTGTTTCGGGTTGTCTTAGTTGTTTTTTTATGTTTTCTTAAAGCCCGCATTGCGGATCGTCTTACATGGGGCAAACATCTCATTCCCCTTACTTCCCCAGCAACATTCGGCGGGCAAACTCCCAGATGACGATGCCAGCGGTAACGGAGACATTCATGGAGTGCTTCGTACCGAACTGCGGAATCTCCAGGCAGTCGTCGCACGCATCGACCACGCTTTGATGCACGCCCTTCACCTCGTTGCCAAGGACGATGGCCGCCCCTTTACTTTTCCTAACAGGCTCAGGAGTAGATGGCCCGTCTGCTTCAAGGATTCCATTTTGTAAAGGCATATCACTCCCCTCCATATAGGGAGGGGCAGGGGGGAGGGTCTTCAGATCTTGCAGCTTCGTGCTCCCTTCCGCCTGCTCAACGGCATAGGTGTAGTAGCCGCGCTGCTTCAGCTCCTCGACGGCCTCGTCGGCAGTCTTGAAGTAGCGCCAGCTGACGGAGTCCTCGGCTCCGAGTGCCGTCTTGTGAATCTCGACATGCGGGGGCGTGGCGGTGATACCACAGAGGTAGACCGCCTCCACGCGGAAGGCATCGCACGTGCGGAACACCGACCCAACGTTGTAGAGCGACCGCACGTCGTCGAGCACCACCACGAGTGGCATCTTCTCGGCCTCGTGGAACTCCTCCACCGAGAGGCGGTTCATTTCAAGGATACTCAGTTTGCGCATATCTTTATATCCTTTATCTCATTGCGATGGCGTAGGCACGAATCTGGCGCACCATCGCCAGCAGACCGTTGGAGCGGGTGGGGGAGAGGTGTTCGCGCAGGCCGATGCGCTCAATGAAGTAGAGGTCGGCATCGAGAATCTCCTGTGGCGTATGGTCGTTGAGCACCCGTAGCAGCAAGGCCACGATGCCCTTCACGATGAGTGCATCGCTGTCGGCTTGCAGATGCATCACGGGAGCATCTCCCTCGGCTGTGGGTACCAAATCACATTGCACCCACACACGGCTCTGACAGCCGTCTATCAGGTTCTGCTCCGTCTTGTACTGCTCGGGCAGCTGCTCCAGGTCGTTGCCTAAGTCGATGAGCATCTGATACTTATCCATCCAGTCGTCGAAGCCCTCGAACTCCTCGATAATCTCGTCTTGAATTTCGTTGATAGTCATAATATATTCTGATTGAGTGCGCAAAATTACAACAAAAAACAGAAAAAAATCTCATTCTTGTGTAGTTTTTTGTTACCTTTGTGCGTCTAACGGGTAAAAATCTCTAATTCAACAAGACGACAATGACACAACTTGAACAGCAATTCACAAAAACCGTCACGGAACACAAGAGCACCATCTACACCGTGTGCTACATGTTCTCGCAGGATGCTGACGAGGTGAACGACCTCTTCCAGGAAGTACTAGTGAACCTGTGGAAAGGCTTCGAAAGCTTCGAACAGCGCAGCGACATCCGCACTTGGATCTACCGTGTGGCGCTGAACACCTGCATCTCCCTCGACCGGAAGAAGCGTCGGCAGGCCACTGCTCGCCTCTCTATGGACATCAACCTCTTTGAAGATCGCGACGAGGACACGCGCCAGGTGGACATGCTCCACAAGCGTATCGCCAAGTTGCAGCCTTTTGACCGCGCCATCGTTCTGCTTTGGCTCGAGAACCTACCCTACGACGAGATTGGTCAGATTGTTGGTATCTCGGCTAAGAATGTCGGCGTACGCCTGTACAGAATCAGAGAGCAACTGAAACAAAACAACTAAAAACAAGTAAAAATTATGGAAACAATGAATGATTTCGAACTGAACAACATGCGCCAGCAGATGGAAACCCTGAAGAAAAAGCTGGAGAAGCAGGAGATAGTGAACGACCGCATCATCCGTCAGTCGATGAAGAAGACGGCCAGCAGCATCAGCGTACGCTACTACTTCATCATGGCCCTCGGCGTGCTGATGGTCCCCTATATGTATTTCGTGTTCTATGAGCACTTCGGACTGTCGTTGGCCTTCAGCATTGCCAGTGGAATATTCATGCTCGTGTGCACGGCTGCCACCTATTATAATAGTCTCAACCTGAGCAATTCGAACATGATGCACGGAAACCTGCTCGACGTACGTCGCAGAATGGCTCGCGCCAAGAAGTTCGATGCCAACTGGCTCTTCTTCGGTATTCCCGCCATCATCGTTTGGCTAGGCTGGCTCGGCTATGAGTTCTACCAGAAAGATGGCGAAACCGCTTTAGCAATGATCATTGGCGCCGTCGTCGGCGGTGTTATTGGTGCCATCATCGGCTTCAGCATGCACTTCAAGACGCAGCGCCAGTATCAGGAGATTATCGACCAGATTGAGGAAATGGAAGATATGGAAGACGACCAGTAAGAGTCTCTCAATGAACGATTTCGGGCTTTGCAGGCCTGTGTAGTACCACCCCTCTTTTTCCCCCGTGTGGAATGAGAGGGGTTTCCCATTTCGTGACAACTATGTTCCTTTGTTGGCTTTTACGATTCAGCCTTGACAATCTTGAATAGCTTGTCGTTGGGGCGGACCTTCTCAGGCACGCGTATGGCGGCGAGCTGGTGCTGCTGGGCAACATCGGTGGGGTTGCCGTCGTTGTCGTGAATCTCGCTGACATCTACCCACAATGCACCTGTGGTAGGACCGGAGATGAACAGGCGGTCGCCTACCTGGAAGGTCGAAGCATCCACGCTCACCTCAGCCACGCCGATGCGCGAGAAATACTTCGTGACGCGGCCCACGAGTTGCTTGCGCTCGGTGGCACACGAGCCGTACGACTTATTCCATTCGCCCAGCCGTTGTCCTTGGTAGTAGCCGTCCCAGAATCCGCGGTTGAAGACGGTAGCAAGCCGCTCGTCCCATTTGTCCTTGCGAGCCTCAGTGAAGTTTTTCGCTTCCGCTCCATCCTCTCCTGAGGGAGTTTCTGCATCAGCAACCACTACCTCGATGGCCTCTTTGTAGCATTTCACGACCGTGTAGACGTATTCCGGTCCGCGTGCTCGACCTTCTATTTTAAACACACGCACGCCCGCACGCATGAGTCGGTCGATGAAGCGGATGGTCTTCAGGTCCTTCGGACTCATCAGGTATTTGTTGTCCACCTCTATCTCATTGCCTGTCTCGGCATCGGTGAGGATGTAGGAACGTCGGCAGATTTGGATGCACTCGCCGCGATTGGCCGAGCGGTTGGCGTCGTGCAAACTCATGTAGCACTTTCCGGATACGGCCATGCACAATGCTCCGTGACAGAACATCTCTATTCGCACCAGCTCTCCACGTGGACCGCGTATCTGCTGCTCAATAATCTGCCGATGAATCTCAGCCACTTGGTCGAGGTTCAGCTCGCGTGCGAGCACCACCACATCGGCAAACTGCGCGTAGAACTTCAGCGCCTCGACGTTCGAGATGTTGAGTTGCGTCGACAGATGCACTTCCACGCCACGTTCTATGCAGTACTGCATCACCGCGATGTCGCAGGCAATAACAGCCGAGATGCCAGCCTCGTAGGCCGCATCGATGATTTGATGCATCGTCGGGATGTCGCCATCGTAGATGATGGTGTTCACGGTGAGATAGGTCTTGATGCCCTTGGCGTTGCACGTCTCGGCAATCTCGCGCAGGTCGTCGATGGTAAAATGATTGGCCGAATGCGAGCGCATGTTCAGCTGTCCGATGCCGAAGTACACGCTATCGGCACCCGCCTTGATGGCAGCAGCCAGCGACTCGCGCGAGCCTACTGGTGCCATGATTTCGAAGTCTTTCACGTTCATGGGTGCAAAGGTAGTGCAAATCGAGTGAAATACAAAATGAAAACGCAGTTTTTATTTTTATTTCCGAGATGCAGCCTACCTTCGGCGTTAGCCAAAGGTACGACTAAGTGAGCGAAAAGCAAAATGAAAACGCAGTTTTTATTTTTATTTCCGAGATGAAGCCTACATAATTATTTTTTATTACCTTTGCATCCGAAAAGTGAATCATCTTGATAAACAATGAGGAAACAAAGGTTTTCGGTTCTTCCGTTGAGGGTGGGGCTATGTGCCTGCCTACTTGCTTTGCTGGCGGCTTGTGGCCGACCGGCACCGGCGGAGAAGAGAGCTACAGGTAAGACAACGCGGCTCAGCGACAGCCTCGTCATCACCGATGAGGTGAGGCTTCCGTGTACGCCCGTGAAGCAGCAAGGCCATAGTTCGCTCTGCTGGATCTACGCCATGCTTGCCACCATCGAAACCGAGCACCTCGTGAAGGGCGATTCCGTGAACCTCTCGCCTCTGTTTCTCGCTCGCCAGTATCTGGCAGCTGAAGCCGAATCCTTCTATTTTGCTCGCGGAAAAGGGAACCTATCTCAGCGAGGCATGTCGCCGATGACACTTCGCCTGCTTGGTCGCTACGGTGCCCAGCCCTACGACTACTATCACGCTCATCAGCAGGCCAATATGAATGTATTGTGGCGGAGAGTGGCACAGTTGGCACGCACCGCCGCCGTGCGTCGTGAGGGTGTGGAGGCTTTTCGCCGGCAGCTAGGCGACCTGCTCGACAAGGAGCTAGGCTTTGTGCCCCGATTCGTACACATGCTCGGTGCCGAGTACACCAACGAGGAGTTTGGGCGCAGTGTGTGCATGAAGGGCGAATATGAGGCGCTCACCTCTTTCTCGCATCATCCCTACGGCACACGTTTCCAGTTGGAGGTGCCCGATAATGTGATGGGCGACACATTCTTGAATGTGCCTCTCGACACACTCATGGCTGTTGTCGACCGCTCGTTGCGAAATGGGCATCCCGTTTGCTGGGAGGGCGATATCAGCGAGGATGGTTTTTCTTTCCAGAAGGGATTGGGCACGTTGGAGGAGGATTGCGATACGACTCAACGGCAGCGGGAGTTTGAAACCTTCCAGACTACCGACGACCATTGCATGGCACTCGTGGGGTTGGCTCGCGACAACGCTGGCCGTCGCTACTATCTCGCCAAGAACTCGTGGGGCACCGGCAACCGCTTTGGCGGCTATATGTATCTCTCGGAGGACTACGTCAGAATGAAAACCATCTGTATTGTCGTTCATCGCGACCAACGATAGCCGTTCACCCTCTGCGGATTGCATTTTCCCGATGCTTTTAGTACCTTGATGGGCTGCTATTTCGTTTATATATGTGTGGAACCGCAAATCATCATCAAACTCAATACAACAACATGAAACTAAGAAATCTTCTTGCATCGCTGTTGGTGCTCGTATGCGCAACTGCTCAGGCCCAACAGATGCCGCCCATCCCTGTGGATGAGGCCGTGCGCATCGGAAAGCTCGACAACGGGCTGACCTATTACATTCGTCACAACAACTGGCCGGAGCACCGCGCCAACTTCTACATCGCACAGAAGGTGGGTTCCATTCAGGAGGAGGAGAGCCAGCGCGGACTCGCCCACTTCCTGGAACACATGGCCTTCAATGGTTCTGACAACTTCAAGGGCAACCAGCTCATCTCTTGGCTGGAGTCCATTGGTGTGCAGTTCGGAGCCGATTTGAATGCTTATACCTCTATCGACCAGACGGTCTACAACATCGACAACGTGCCTACAACACGCCAGTCGGCGCTCGACTCGTGCTTGCTCATCCTGCGCGACTGGTCGACGGGCCTGCTGCTCGAACCCGAGGAAATCGACAAGGAGCGTGGTGTCATCCATGAGGAGTGGCGCATGCGCACCTCGGCCAGCAGTCGTATGTTGGAACGCAACCTGCCCGCCCTCTATCCCAATTCGAAATACGGTGTGCGCTATCCCATCGGCCTGATGTCGGTTGTCGATAATTTCAGTCCGCAAGAGTTGCGCGACTATTATGAGAAGTGGTATCACCCCTCCAATCAGGGACTCATCATCGTGGGTGATGTCGACGTAGACCACACCGAAGCGATGATCAAGAAACTCTTCTCCGACATCACGAACCCCGAGAATGCAGCACCCGTCGTAGCTGAGCCCGTGCCCGACACGGAGGAACCCATCGTCATCATCGACAAGGACAAGGAGCAGCGCACATCGGGTGTGGAGGTGATGTTCAAGCACGATGCCTATCCCGACTCGCTGAAGCAGGATATGTCGTACCTTATTTATAACTATGTGAAGGGTGCCACGCTGTCGCTGTTCAACCGCCGTCTTTCGGAGGTGGCCGAGCAGGAAGGCTGCCCGTTTGTGAGTGCAGGAGGCAGCGACGGCAACTACATCTTCTCGAAGACCAAGGGCGCCCTCGACCTCGATGTCATGCCAAAGGAGATGTCGATGATGGGCGAAGCCCTGAAGGCGGTGCTCCAGGAGGCTCGTCGTGTGGCTGAGTTCGGATTCACACAGACCGAGTACGACCGCTACAAAGCCGACTACCTGAGCTCGCTCGAGAAGTCGTATTCGAATCGCGAGAAGCGCACCAACTCACAGTTCTATGGTCAGTGTCGTGGCCATTTCCTCGCCAATGAGCCCATGCCGTCGATTGAGTATACCTTCCAGACGATGAATCAGCTGGTTCCCGCTATTCCCTTCGAGCGCGTCAACCACTTTGCCAAGCAACTCTTCCAGGTGGTAGAGAGGGATAAGAACATGGTCATCGTGTCTTTCAACAACGAGAAGGAAGGCAACCCCTATCCTACACGCGAAGGCTTGCTCGCCGCTATCAACGACGCCCGCTCTCAGCAGTTGGAGGCCTATGTGGACAATGTGAAGAACGAACCGCTCATTGCCCAGCTGCCCAAGCCCGGCAAAATTAAGAAGGAAACGAAGAACGAGAAGTTCGGCTACACCGAGCTGAAACTCTCGAACGGCGTCACCGTGCTCATGAAGCACACCGATTTCAAGAAAGACCAGGTGTCGCTTTCGGGCAAGGGTCCCGGTGGTGAGTCGCTCTACGGACCGAAGGACTATCGCAACTTGCAACTGTTGAATAATGCAGTCAGCGCCAGCGGACTTGGCAGCTTCTCTTCTCAGGAACTCTCGAAAGCTTTGGCTGGAAAGATTGCTGGTGCCAGCGTGGGTATGAGTGGACGCCACATGGTGGCGAGCGGTTCTTCTACACCGAAGGATGTGGAGACAATGCTGCAGTTGCTCTACCTGAAGTTCACCAATATCAGCAAGGATGAGAAGTCGTATCAGAACCTCATATCGCAACTCGAGGTGAGCCTGAAGAACCGTTCTCTCTCACCAGAGACAGCCCTCAGCGACTCGCTCAACGCTACCCTCTACGGCCACAACCCACGCTTGGAGCCCATGACGCTCGAGGCTTTGAAGGACGTCGACTATGACCGCATGCTTGAAATCATGCGTGAGCGCACGGCCTCTGCCCGCGACTGGACGTTCTATCTGGTTGGCAACTACGACGAGCAGACCATCCGTCCGCTGCTTTGCCAGTATCTGGGCGCGCTGCCCGCCAAGGGTAAGTCGCCGAAGGCTGTACGCACCGCTCATCAGCAGAAGGGAAAGATCAGCAACATCTTCCCCCGCAAGCAGGAGACTCCGAAGTGTAATGCCTATATGATTTGGTTCAATGAGGACATGCCCTTCACACTCGAGCGTTCCATCCAGGCTTCAATAGCCGGTCAGATTCTGCGCATGGTCTACACCAAGGAGATTCGCGAGGAGGCTTCGGCAGCCTATAGCGTCAGCGCATCGGGCACAGCCGGACACGATGACGACGGCTATCATGTTGTTCGCTTCATGGCCTATTGCCCCATGCAGCCCGAGAAGCGCGAAATCGCTATGAATCTGCTCGAGAAGGGCGTCAACGACTTGGCTCAGCGCTGCGATGCCGAACAATTGAACAAAGTGAAGGAGGTGATGTTGAAGCGTGCCGACGATGCCGCAAAGGAAAACGGCCATTGGAGCAACACTATCCAGAGCTGGCATGAATATGGCATCGACATGCACACCGACTATAAAGCTACCGTGCAGGCCCAGACTCCCGAGAAGATTGCAGCCTTCGTGAAGGAGGTCATCAGCAGTGGAAATCACATCACGGTGATGATGCTACCAGAAGAATAAATTCACCTTTTCGTCAAATTATTTTGGCGAACGACAAAAATGATGTAACTTTGCAGGCTCAAAGCAGAGTTACATCATTTTTTGAACGATATTGAACCGCGCCGCAGGCGCTTTAAACTTTTACTCGCGCCGAAGGCGCCTTACACTTTTAACTTACATATATATGTCATACCTCTTCTCATCAGAATCAGTATCGGAAGGCCATCCAGACAAAGTGGCCGACCAGATTAGTGACGCCATCCTCGATCAATTCCTGGCTTACGACGAGCATGCACGCTGTGCCATCGAGTCGTTTGTCACCACGGGTCAGGTGGTTATCATGGGCGAAGTCACCAGCGATGCCTACATCGACCTGCAGACGATGGCTCGCCGCACCATCAATAAAATTGGTTATACAAAATCAGAATATCAGTTCGACGGCAACTCCTGTGGAATCTTCTCTGCCATTCATGAGCAGAGTGGCGACATCAATCGTGGTGTCGACCGCGAAAACGAGGAAGACCAGGGTGCCGGCGATCAAGGCATGATGTTCGGTTATGCCACCAACGAGACGAGCGACTACATGCCCGTTTCGCTTCATTTGGCACACCTGCTCATGCGTACGCTGGCCGACATTCGCCGCGAAGGCAAGGTGATGACCTACCTACGTCCCGACTCGAAGAGTCAGGTAACCATCGAGTACAGCGACGACGGTGTTCCTCAGCGCATTCATACGATAGTGGTTTCTACTCAGCACGATGAATTCATGGACGACGACGAAGCCATGCTGGAGCAGATCAAGTGTGATGTGAAGGAGATTCTCATCCCCCGCGTGAAAGAGCAATGCGACGAGAAGACGCTCGCCCTCTTCAACGACAAAATCATCTATCACGTCAATCCAACTGGAAAGTTCGTCATTGGCGGACCTCATGGCGATACAGGTCTGACGGGTCGCAAGATTATTGTCGACACCTATGGTGGCAAGGGTGCTCACGGCGGTGGTGCCTTCTCGGGTAAGGACTCGTCGAAGGTGGACCGTTCGGCGGCCTATGCTGCTCGCTACATCGCCAAGAACATGGTGGCTGCCGGCGTCGCCGACGAGATACTCGTGCAGGTGAGCTATGCCATCGGTCTTGCTGAACCCATCAATATCTTCGTGAACACCTATGGCAAGAGCCATGTGGCAATGAGCGACAGCGAAATCGCCAAGCGCATTCCTGGCTTGTTCGACCTGCGGCCGAAGGCTATCGAGCGCACCTTGAAACTGCGCCAGCCCATGTATCTCGAAACGGCTGCCTATGGTCACATGGGTCGTAAGAACGAAGTCGTGCGCAAGGTCTTCACCAGCAACTATCATCCCACTCGCGAGATTGATGTAGAACTCTTCACTTGGGAGAAACTCAATCGCATCGACGACATCCGTAAGGCTTTTAATCTTTAATATCCAGAATAGTCCCGGACATTTAGGAACCCTCGGAAAACGCTCCATCTCATGAGACAAGACACCCTGACCGTGCAACCCGCTCTGGCCGCTGGCGACAGTGGTCAGGTGACTGTTGCGCCCAAGCCTCATGAGCTCACGCCGAAAGAGGTGTTGTCGTGGTTGCCAGCCGATGCAACTCCTGCACAGCAGGACTCTGCCATTCAGCGGCACATCAAGATTTCGGAGATTCATTGGAGTGAACAGCCCGACACGCTCCACATGCCCGGGCATCCGAAGGGAAAGAGTTTTCGCGATGCCTCCCTGCCGCAGTACTATCGTGAGTCGTTCTTCTCGAAGGATTCCCTGTTTCATCCAGAGCTTACGGGAGGTCGTCTAGGAGTGGCCGGCGACCCTGTGCCCTACAGTGTGGCGAGCGACAATGTCATCACCGGACTGTTACTCGGCACGTTCATCCTCGCCATGCTGGCACTTGCGAAGTCGCGCGAATTCATCATTCGCCAGGCAAAGAACTTCTTCTATGTGCAGCGGGCCAACACCACAGAGATCACCGAAACTTCAGGAGAGCTGTGGGTGCAGATGTTCCTGGTCTTGCAGACCTGCCTGCTCTTCTCCATCATCTTCTTTTTTTCGCAGCGTACCGACGGCACCGAAACATTCGTGGTCGACCAGTATCAGGTCATCGGTATTTTCACGGGTGTCATCGCCGCCTATTTCGCAGTGAAAATGATATTATACTGGGGGGTGGGAAGTGTGTTCTTCGAAAGCAAAAAAATCGAACAATGGAGTAAGTCTTTTTTGTTCCTCATATCGGCTGAAGGTATACTGCTTTTCCCGCTTGTGATGTTGCTTTCTTACTTCGACCTTTCAATGAAAAGTGCTGCCATTTATGCACTTGTAGTGATTATTTTAGTTAAAATTCTTACATTTTATAAGACCTTCTTAATCTTTTTCCAAAAGAAAGGGCGCTTTTTGCAAAATATTTTGTACCTTTGTGCCCTCGAAATCGTGCCTCTCTTTTTGTTGGGGGGAGCACTGACGCTGATAAACAGTTTTTTGAAAGTAAATTTTTAATACAGAAATGATTAAAAAAGTATTGGTTTCGCAACCTAAGCCAGCCAGTGAAAAGTCACCCTACTACGATATAGCTAACGAGTCGGGTGTTGAGCTTGTGTTCCGTCCCTTCATCAAGGTAGAAGGGATTACGGCCAAGGAATTCCGCCAGCAGAAGGTGAATATCCTCGACCACACGGCTGTTGTTTTCACGTCGCGCCATGCCATCGACCATTTCTTTAAACTAGCAAAGGAACTTCATGTGTCGATACCTGAGGATATGAAGTACTTTTGTGTCACGGAGACCATTGCGCTCTACATCCAGAAATACGTGCAGTATCGCAAGCGCAAGGTGTTCTACGGAAGTACGGGCAAGATTCAGGATCTTGTGCCCACGATGGTGAAGCATAAGACAGAGAAATATCTCGTTCCCCTGAGCGACGTTCACAACGACGATGTGAAGAACCTGCTCGATTCCAAGAAACTGCAGCACACGGAATGCTATATGTATCGCACCGTGTCGAACGACTTCAGCGAGGAAGAGGTGAAGAACTTCGACTACGACATGCTTATCTTCTTCAGCCCTACTGGTATTCAGGCACTGATGAAGAACTTCCCGCAGTTTGAGCAGGGCGATATTCGTATCGGTACGTTCGGACCTTCCACGGCCAAGGCTGTAGAAGAGGTTGGACTGCGCCTCGACCTGCAGGCTCCCTCTGAGAAGTATCCTTCTATGACGGGTGCGCTGAAGGCTTATCTGATGGAAGCAAACAAAAAGAAGAAATAATAGGGGCCTTGTCGTAACGACACCAGCTATTTATTGACAGGAAGACGATGTCTGTGAAAGGCACGTTCACACTCAGCAAGGAAGAGCGCATCTGCAGCAAGAAGCTGATGGAACAGCTCTTTAATGGCGGCACCGCACGATCGATGTCGTCGTTTCCTTTAAGGGTGGTCTTCACGCCCGTGGAGCGACAACCGGGGCAACCGCCAGCAAGCATTATCGTTAGCGTGCCGAAGCGGCATTTCAAACATGCCGTCGACCGCAATCGCGTAAAACGGCAACTGCGCGAGGCCTATCGCCACCACAAACAACTGCTGGCTGAGGCTGTGGCCTATACGCCGCAGGAGGCAATAGCACTGTCGCTGATATGGATGGATGGGCGTCATCTGTCGAGCAGCGAGATCGACCATAAGTTGCAAAATCTCCTCACGCGCATCGCCTCCCAGCTATCTGCCACTCCTGCAAGTAGCTCCTCCGCAAGTCCCGATTGCAGCACCCCTGCTAGCCCCGACAGCACCTCTGCTAATCCAGTTTGTTGCGACCGAGTCGCAACCTTCTCAAACCCTCAGAAGCGATGAACATCGTCAGGGAAATACTCCACTTCATCTCACGCTGTCTGGTGTGGTTGCTCCTGCTCCCCATCCGCTTCTATCAGGTGTGCATATCACCCTATACGCCGCCCTCGTGTCGCTTCACGCCCACCTGTTCGGAATATGCTCGCCAGGCACTCCTGAAGCATGGACCCATTAAGGGACTCTACCTTGCCATCTGGCGCATCCTGCGTTGTAACCCTTGGGGAGGTTCGGGCTACGACCCGGTGCCGTGAGAAGATTTAGTTTAGAGTTGACAGTTTGTTGAAAACATAATATAATAAAGATATGAGAAAAAACTTCGTTGAAGAACTGAAATGGCGAGGCATGCTCGCACAGATCATGCCTGGCACAGAAGAACTCCTGCAAAGGGAGATGGTAACGGCCTACCTCGGCACCGACCCCACTGCCGACTCGCTCCACATCGGACACCTCTGCGGTATCATGATGCTGCGCCATCTGCAGCGCTGCGGTCATAAGCCCATCATCCTCGTTGGTGGTGCCACAGGTATGATTGGCGACCCCTCGGGAAAGTCGCAGGAGCGCAACCTGCTGAACGATGAGACCCTGCGTCACAACCAGGAGTGCATCAAAAAGCAGGTGGCTCGTTTCCTCGATTTTGAATCCACCGAGCCCAACGCTGCCGAAATGGTCAACAACTACGACTGGATGAAGGACTTCACTTTCCTCGACTTCGCACGCGAGGTGGGAAAACACATCACCGTCAACTACATGATGGCAAAGGACAGCGTGCAGCAGCGTCTGAACGGTACTGCTCGTGACGGTCTTTCCTTCACCGAGTTCACCTACCAGCTTCTGCAGGGCTACGACTTCCTTTATCTCTATCAGCATAAAGGCGTGAAACTCCAGCTCGGCGGTAACGACCAGTGGGGCAACATGACTACTGGTACGGAACTCATCCGCCGCACGCTGGGTAACGATGTAGAGACCTTCGCCCTCACCTGCCCGCTCATCACGAAGAGCGACGGTAAGAAGTTCGGTAAGACCGAGTCGGGCAACGTTTGGCTCGATGCCAAGCGTACCAGCCCCTACCGCTTCTATCAGTTCTGGCTGAACGTCAGCGATGAGGAAGCAGAGAAGTACATCAAGATTTTTACTTCTTTGGACAAGGAGACCATCGATGCTCTCATCGAGGAGCACCGCCAGGATCCCGGTCGTCGCAGCTTGCAGCGCCGTCTCGGTGAGGAAGTCACCATCATGGTGCATGGTCGCGAAGCCCTCGATATGGCGATCGAAGCCTCGAACATCCTCTTCGGAAAGGCCACGAAGGAAGCCCTCGAGCGCCTCGACGAGCAGACATTCCTCGATGTCTTCGACGGTGTGCCTCACTTCGAGATTGCTGCCGACCAGCTGGGTCAGCCTGCCATTGAGCTGCTTACCACCGCTGCTCCCGTCTTCCCTTCGAAGGGCGAGATGCGCAAAATGGTGCAGGGTGGCGGTGTCAGCCTGAACAAGGAGAAGCTCACCGACCAGCAGCGCGCCATCACCAGCGAAGACCTCATCGATGGCAAGTACCTGCTAGCACAGAAAGGCAAGAAGAACTACTTCCTCATCACGGTGAAGTAATTTCTTTCTGAAGTTTCTCAGTTCCATCATCATTGGACTGAAAGGAACTACGCCCCGTAACACCACTTTTTATCCTATTTGACATGTTCAAGGGATGAAAAGTGGTGTTCTATTCATTGCAAATAGACGTGTTGCCCTGTGAGAGCGACGAGTTTTTTGCGCGAAAAAGAAAAAAAATCGGGGGAATCTATTGTATGTTCGTTTTTTTTCGTAACTTTGCAGCCGCAAACCGTGATTGGGTGATGGTGTAACGGTAACACTACAGGTTTTGGTTCTGTCATTCCCGGTTCGAATCCGAGTCACCCAACTTTCCACGAAGATGAGCTGTCGGCCTTGTTGCTGACAGCTCTTTTTCATTTGTAGCCAAAAAAACGCGTTTTTCGTTTGGCATTTTGCTGAGTTTTCAGTAACTTTGCAAATTGGAACAAACCTAAGGCAAAAATTGCAGAATATAACGAACCTAAAGCAAAATAACAGAAAAGATGAAGACAAACTACGAATTGCGCTATGCCTCGCATCCCGAGGACGCAAAACATTACGACACGACGCGTCTGCGCCGCGATTTCCTGATTGAAAAGGTGTTTGCCAAAGACGAGGTAAACATGGTTTATTCGATGTACGACCGTATGGTCGTGGGTGGTGCAATGCCTGTCGATGAGTGTCTGAAGCTGGAGGCTATCGACCCGCTGAAGGCTCCGTTCTTCACCACACGCCGCGAGCTTGGCATCTACAATGTTGGCGAAGGTGCTGGCATCGTGAAGGTTGGCGACGAGGAGTTCGAACTTGGTTTCAAGGAAGCTCTGTATGTAGGCTCTGGCGACCGCGATGTCTGCTTCTGCTCGAAGGATGCTACGAAGCCCGCTAAGTTCTACTTCAACTCGTGCGTGGCCCACACCTCTTATCCCTGCAAGAAGATTACGAAGAAAGATGCCGTGGTGGCCCATATGGGTAGCCTCGAGATGTCGAACGAGCGTAACATTAACAAGATGATTGTGAACCAGGTGCTGCCGACCTGCCAGCTGCAGATGGGTATGACGGAGTTGGCCACGGGTTCCATCTGGAACACCATGCCCGCCCACATCCACTCCCGCCGCATGGAGGCTTACTTCTACTTCGAGGTTCCCGAGGGACAGGCCGTCTGCCACTTCATGGGCGAGCCACAGGAGACACGCCACATTTGGATGAAGGGCGACCAGGCTGTGCTCTCTCCTGAATGGAGTATTCACTCTGCTGCCGCTACCCACAACTACACGTTCATCTGGGGCATGGGTGGTGAAAACCTCGACTACGGCGACCAGGACTTCTTCGAGATCACGGACCTGAAATAAAATTCGGTCTGTGACGCCGCGTAAGCAAAATAGTCATTTATTAGTGAAATCAACATTATTAGTAATATTTGTGAATCATGACAAGTTTAAAAGATTTTTCATTGGAAGGTAAGAATGCGTGGATTACTGGCGCATCTTACGGTATCGGCTTCAACATTGCCAAGGCATTTGTGGCAGCCGGCGTGAAGACCATTATCTTCAACGACATCAACGAGGCTGCCTTGGAGCGTGGTTTGAACAACTACAAGGAGGCAGGCATCGAGAACGTGAAGGGTTATGTGTGCGATGTCACCAACGAGGATGCTGTGAAGGCACTCGTGGAGAAGATTCATGAGGAAGTGGGCCAGATTGACATTCTGGTAAACAATGCCGGCATCATCAAGCGCATTCCTATGCACGAGATGAAGCGCGCTGAGTTCCAGCAGGTCATCGACATTGACCTCGTCGGTCCGTTCATCGTTTCGTCGGCCGTGCTGCCTGAGATGATGGAGCGTCGTGAGGGTAAGATCATCAACATCTGCTCGATGATGTCGGAGCTGGGTCGCGAGACTGTTTCGGCATATGCAGCTGCCAAGGGTGGTCTGAAGATGCTCACCCGCAACATCTGCTCGGAGTATGGCGAGTACAACATTCAGTGCAACGGCATTGGCCCGGGCTACATCGCTACGCCTCAGACAGCTCCCCTGCGCGAGCGTCAGGCCGATGGCAGCCGTCATCCGTTCGACTCGTTCATCTGCGCCAAGACTCCTGCCGGCCGTTGGCTCGAGCCCGAGGAGCTGGGCGGACCTGCCGTGTTCCTGGCTTCGCATGCATCAGATGCCGTCAACGGTCACGTGCTTTATGTCGATGGTGGTATTTTGGCTTACATCGGCAAGCAGCCGCAGTAAGTTTCCAAGCACAAAAAAAGAGACGGTTCCCGCATTTGGGAATCGTCTCTTTTTATTTGTAAAAATCTTTACAAAATTTCTTACTTCACAGCCTCAGCGAGCTCAGCGCCAGCCTTGAACTTAGCAACCTTCTTGGCAGCAATCTTAATCTTAGCCTTGGTAGCGGGGTTGATACCCTCACGAGCGGGCTGCTCCTTAACGGCGAATGTGCCGAAGCCAACGAGCTGTACCTTGTCACCTGCTACGAGAGCGTCCTTCACTGCTTCAACGGCTGCGTCAAGAGCCTTCTTTGCATCAACTTTGCTAAGACCTGCGGTCTCTGCAATCTTTGCGATCAATTCTGTCTTGTTCATAAACTTGATTTTTAAATGATTAAAATATGAAAATTTCACAATTTGGTGACAAATATAGAACATTCATTTCAGAAAAACAAACAAAAATGTGAAAAAAGTGATTTTTTTTTGAAATTTTGTGTTTAAACCCCTGATTTTGTGCAAAATAACGGGATTTTTTCGTACTTTTGCGCCAATTATTGTAATCATCAGAAAAAAAGACAATGCGAAACATACCAACAATTACACGCAACCTGCTCATCATCAATGTGCTGGTGTTCCTAATTACCGTCCTCGTGGGCGGCACAACTTATCAGGGCGGTACCGACTACACGCTCAATTCGCAGTTTGGGTTGTATTTCTTCCTGGCACCCAATTTCCATGTGTATCAGTTAGTTACCTATATGTTTATGCATGGCGGCTGGGATCACTTGTTTTTCAACATGTTTGCCCTGTGGATGTTCGGCTGTGTGGTAGAGCGAGTGTGGGGAGCGAAAAAATTCCTTTTTTATTACATTTCGTGCGGTATCGGAGCCGGTCTTTTTCAGGAAATGGCGCAGTTTGCCGACTATATGGGCCTCTTCGGACAGGCCACCGTTAACCTTGGTACGACGGTGGGTGCCTCAGGTGCCATCTATGCCATTTTGCTGGCTTTCGGCATGATCTTTCCTGAGGAGCGCATCTTCATCTTCCCACTGCCTGTGCCCATCAAGGCGAAATGGTTTGTCATCATTTATGCCGCCATCGAACTCTTCTCGGCACTTTCCACTACTGGCGATGGTGTGGCCCACTTGGCTCACCTCGGAGGCATGGTGTTCGGCTTCTTCATGATACGCTATTGGCAGAAGCATCCCACCAGTGGCTATAGCAAGTCGCAAGGCGAACAGTTCTTCGACAACCTGCGGTCGGCGTGGGAGAAACGGTCGAAGAAGTCGGCCGACAGCGGTCGCCGCTCATCGTCGGGCTATACCACTACGAGCACTGACCAGCGTGCCGACTGGGACTACAATGCACGTCGCCGGGATGAACAGGCAGAGATAGACCGCATCCTTGACAAGATTCGTAAGAGCGGCTACGATAGTCTGACAAGTGAGGAGAAACGCAAGCTCTTCGAACAGAGTAAGAAGTAAAGCTGCTGCGCAGCGGTTCAATGCGCCTGCGGCGCTGTTCAAAGGTTCAAAGTCGCTTTGCGACGTTCAAAAGTTCAATGCGAAAGCGGCGCTGTTCAAAAGTTGCTTGCGGCGACGTTCAAAAGTTTAAGTGTCGCGGTGCGATGCTAACGATTCAAAAAGATTCATGCTGAAACGATTGAAGAAATTCACGCTGCAGATGATTGCCGGAGCCAATGTGGCAACCATTCTGCTGATGCTGTTGGTGGGCTATTCCGACCGATTGGCCCCTGCGTCCTTCCCCCGGTTGGCCAACATCGGGCTCACCTTCCCCTTCTTCCTGATTGTCAATCTGGGCTTCCTCGTGTTCTGGCTGCTGTTCAAGAAGCGGTGGATGCTCATTCCCATAGCTGGTTTGCTCGTGGGCTACCAGCCCGTTCGCACCTATTGTCCGCTGAATATTCCCCGAACGGCGGCAGCTGACAGCACCTTGTCGCTCGTGTGCTTCAATGCCTACAACCACGAGAAGTTGGAAACCGAGGTGTTTCGCGCCCGTGTCACCGACTTCCTCCGTGAGCAGGCCGCCGACCTGGTGTGTCTGCAGGAGTTCGACTTGAATGCTAACGAGCGCACTCGCATGGCCGATCTCTATCCCTATCGCGACACCACGCGTGTGGTGCGAGGAGGCGACATGCTCACGGTGCTCAGCCGCTATCCCATCGTCAGAAAGGAACACATCCCAAATGTCTCCTACACCCTCACCCCCGAGGCTCATCACTCAGCGGCCTTCTATGTCGCCATGGGCTCTGATACCGTGTGCGTCATCAACAACCACTTGGAGTCGACAAACCTCACCGTGGAAGAGCGGTCAGATTTCAAGAAGATGATGAAGGGCGACATGCAGAAAGAAGAAGTGCGGGCCGAGTCACGAAAACTTGTCGACCGACTTGCCGAGTCCACCCGTGTGAGAGCACCGCAGGCCGATGGCGTGGCCGCCTACGTCGACAGCCTCCTGCACTCGCCTTCCTCTCACTGCCGTTCCATCATCCTTTGCGGCGACTTCAACGACGGTCCCGTCTCCTATGCTCATCGGGTTGTCGGCCAACAACTTGCCGACTGCTTCCGCGAGAGCGGCAACGGACCCGCCATCACCTATCATGCCAATGCATTTTATGTTCGAATCGACCACATTTTCTGCTCCGATGACTGGGTGCCCTTTGAGTGCTATGTAGAGCGCAAAATTGACTTTTCAGACCATTTTCCCCTTGTTTGTAAGCTAAAAAAGCGCCTAAATCATTAAAAAATGCATATTTAAGGGTAATAAATTTCTGAAAATGGTAAAAAATGCGTAACTTTGTGCGCTAAAAATGAAAGTAATAATAAATCAAACAATAAAATCAACAAAATGCAAAACAAAGGAATTGTAATTGTAACAGCCGTCTTACTGACGCTGGCAAGCATCTTCTATTTGTCATTTTCGGCTGCCACGAGCTACTACGACAAGCAGGCTGCCAAACTGACTGACCCCGTAGCACAGCAGGACTACAAAGACTCTGTGAAGTACCTGGGAATCTACTCGTATCAGAACTGTCTGGAGACACAGATCGGCCTCGGCCTTGATCTGAAGGGTGGTATGAACGTGATCCTCGAGATCTCCGTGCCCGATGTCGTTGACATGCTCGCCGATCACAAGAAAGACGCTGATTTCGTGAAGTCTATGAAGGAAGCCAAGGCTGAGGAAGAAACCAGCCAGGACGACTTCATCTCGTTGTTCATCAAGGCATTCCACAAGAACGCCCCCAACCGTCATCTCGCCGAGATCTTCGCCACGCAGCAGCTGCAGGGCAAGGTTTCTCCGCAGAGCGACGACAAGGAGGTCGAGAAGGCCCTGCGCGCTGAGGTGCAGTCAGCTATCGACAACTCGTTCAACGTGGTCCGCACCCGTATCGATAAGTTCGGCGTTGTGCAGCCCAACATCCAGAAGCTCGAAGGTCAGGACGGCCGCATCATGGTCGAAATGCCTGGTATCCGTGAGCCGGAGCGCATGCGTAAGCTCCTGCAGGGTTCTGCTAACCTGGAGTTCTGGGAGACCTATAATGCTGAAGAGATTGTTCCCTTCCTGACACAGCTCGACGCCCGTATGGCTAACGAGGGTGGCGTGAAGGCCGATAGCACCGCCAAGGCCGACGAGCCTGCCGCCGAAGAGGTGAAGGCTGAGCCTGCCAAGGCCGATAGCGCCAAGGCTGACACTGCCAAGGCACAGAACAAGTTCCAGGTGAACACCGATAAGAACAAGGCTGGCGTTGCTGCCAACACCGAGGCTCAGATGGCTGAGGCTAAGAAGCAGCACCCGCTGCTCGCTATGTTGCAGACCACTGGCAACGGTTCGCTGTCGCTCGTAGGCTATGCTAACGTGCGCGACACCGCCGAGATCGACCAGATCATCTACTCCGACCTGGCCCGCCAGATCATCCCTTCCGACTGCAAGCTCCTCTGGGGTGCTAAGCCTGAGGATGGCCTTACCGCCAAGAACATCTATGGTCTCTATGCCATCAAAGTCACCAGCACCTCTGGCCGCGCTCCCCTCGAGGGTGATGTGGTCACCGATGCCAGCGACCAGTTCAACCACCTCACCGGTGCTCCTGAAGTATCGATGTCGATGAACACCGAGGGTGCTCGCCGCTGGGCTGCCCTCACCAAGGCTAACGTCGGCAAGGCTATCGCCATCGTCCTCGACGGCGTCGTCTATAGCGCTCCTCGTGTGAACGGTGAGATCGACGGTGGCCAGTCGAGCATCTCTGGTAACTTCACCATCGAAGACACCAAGGACCTCGCCAACACACTGAAGTCTGGTCGTATGCCCGCTCCCGCACGCATCGTGCAGGAAGAAGTGGTGGGACCGACACTTGGTGCTCAGTCCATCCAGCAGGGTATCATCTCGTTCATCATCGCCTTCGTGCTGCTGATGATCTACATGCTCCTCATGTACAACCTCATCCCTGGTATGATGGCAAACCTCGCCCTGCTCGTGAACATCTTCTTCACGCTGGGTATTCTGACTTCGTTCTCTGCAGCCCTCACGATGAGTGGTATCGCCGGTATGGTGCTGTCGCTCGGTACTGCTGTGGATGCTAACGTGCTGATCTATGAGCGCATCAAGGAAGAGCTCCGCGGTGGCAAGAAGATCAAGCAGGCCGTGGCCGCTGGTTACGACAACGCCTTCTCGGCTATCTTCGACTCCAACTTGACGTCAATCATCACCGGTGTCATCCTCTACCTCTTCGGTACAGGTCCCATCCGCGGCTTCGCTACGACTTGGATCATCGGTATCATCTGCTCGTTCTTCACCGCTGTGTTCCTCACACGCCTGGTCTATGAGCACCAGATGAACAAGGACCGCTGGCTCGGACTTACCTTCAGCACGAAGTTCTCGAAGGACCTCATGCAGGGCACGAAATTCCGCTTCATGTCGGCTTGGAACACCACACGCTGGGTTATCCTCGGTGCTATCGCCGTGTTCGCCATCAGCCTTGCTACGATGGGCCTGAGCCGCAGCATCGACTTCACTGGTGGTCGCAACTATGTCATCCAGTTCGAGAACCCCGTAGAGCCTGAGCAGGTGCGCGGCATCCTCGCCGAGACCTTCCCCGGCTGCAACACCGGCGCTCTTGCCCTCGGTACTGACAACAAGACCATCCGTATGTCGACGAACTACAAGATCGAGTCGAACAGTCCTACCGTCGACGACGAGGCTGAGGAGATGCTCTACAACGGTCTGAAGAAGGCCGGTCTCGTGAGCCAGGCCGACGTGGCATCGTTTAAGAATCCTGACATCCGCGAGGGTGGTTCCATCATCAGCTCAACGAAGGTGGGTCCGTCTATCGCTAAGAACATCACCCACGGAGCATTCATCAGCGTGTTCATCGCCCTGATCGCCATCTTCCTCTACATCCTGCTGCGCTTCCGCAACGTAGCCTTCTCGGTAGGTTCGACGGCTGCTCTGGTGTTCGACGCCCTCACCGTCATCGGTCTGTTCTCGCTCCTGCAGCATGTCATGCCGTTCTCGCTCGAGGTCGACCAGACGTTCATCGGTGCTGTGCTGACGGTGATCGGTTACTCCATCAACGATAAGGTGGTGGTCTTCGACCGTATCCGTGAGAACCTGCGCCTGCATCCGAAACAGGACATTCAGAAGGTGTTCAACGACTCTATCAACCAGACGTTGGCTCGTACCATCAACACCTCGCTCTCCACATTGATCGTGTTGCTCTGCATCCTGTTCATCGGTGGTAGCAGCATCAAGGGCTTCGCCTTCGCCATGACCCTCGGTGTTATCTTCGGTACGCTGTCGTCCATTTTCATTGCTTCGCCTATCGCTTATCGTGTGATGGGTCGCAAGATCAAGGAAGAGGTTGCTGAGTAATCGTTCCGACAACTCGTCATGCTTCGCACGTGTGTGCGCATTACACACACGTGCGCGCAAAAAATAAAATAGGTGGGTAGCCCCAATGGGTTGCCCACCTATTGTTTTATGATGTCGATTTCGACCTTTTGTTCTTCTTTTAAACTACCGACCTATTTTGACACATCATCTTCCTCATTTGATGACAAAATCGCAGAATTCTTACATTTTGCAGGAATTCATACAATTAATTGGGGGTATGAACGCAAGAAAAATGGCTTGCATGGGTCTACAAGCGAAGAAGATTTTGTAACTTTGCAGAAAGTTCGAGGCCATGAAGCTCGTAGCATCAGTTTTAAATAGCATGAAACAATGACAGGACCAGCCATTCTTATCATCAGCATCGTCGCAGTGCTCATCGTCGGTTTTGCACTGACGATTGTCTATGTGAACTCTCAGACGAATAGCATTGTGAAGGCCAATCAGCAACTGGTGGAGTCACAGATGCAACTGATGGAGAAAAACAAACGCCAAGAGGCGACCATCGGACAGCAGTCGGAGCAGATAGAACTGCAGCATGAGCAGATAGAGCTACAGCATGAGCAGATAGAACTACAGCATGAGCGGCTGGAGGAGCAGCAGAACATGATGAGCAGCCAAAAGGAGCAGACCACTCAGTTGCTTCACGACCTCGCGGAACTGAAGGAACAACTGCATGCAAAAGATGTGGTTGCGCAACTGCGCGATCATGCTGATGACAAGCAGTTCGACATGAAGCAGTTGAAGTCGATGAGCGATGATGTCTTGCTAGCTTGGATCGACGAGCGTATGGAGCAGACGCGCCTGTTCTGCAATCCGAATCTCACGCTGAAAGAAGTGTCGAATACGCTGGGGCTGACACAGAAGCGTCTTCAACAATTACTGAAAAACGATAGTCGGTATAGGAACCTGAGTGGATACCTTAATGAAAAGCGCTTCCTGCTGGCGTGCCGCCTACTGCGCGACGAGCCCCAGTGGACCATCGAGGCGGTCGCCAAAGAGGTGGGCTTCAGCAATAGGCTGATGCTTCACGAGATGATGAAGAAGTACGTTGGCCTCACGCCTGCTCAGTACCGCGATACAGCACTCTGAAGATGACGCAGGCGTAGATGATGGGAACGATGATGGTGAGCAACTCCATCGGCAGGTTCTCGGCACCGTTGGCATCTCCCACGAGGAGTGCCGACACAACAGGAACAATTGTTGCGGTGAGAATATAGAGCACCATCCAGATTCCTACATGTTGCAAACGTCCACGATAGCAGATGGCAATGGCCGTGCCCAAGGGCAGATAGACCAGCAGTAGCGAAACGGCAACCGCCAGGGAAGCCATCTCGAACGCCGGTGACAGTCCGGTGAAGAACCCCGCCACATTGAGAGCCAGCACCAGCCACCATAGTTTCGTCATCGGTCGATAGAGTTTCCGCATGCCACGCATCATGGCATAGTACATGATGACAGCACCTGCCGTGTCGATGATGGCCTGCATCCAGTGGAAGTGTTCTCTTACCCAGTGCGAGAATGGCGACCACCCCTCAATGGCCTGCACGAGCATGCATATAAAAGCCACCACAAGCAGCCAGCATGGCAGCCCGCTTTCCACATGATCTACTTTCCTTAATTGTGCTACGCTTCCCACCTCTTCGGGACTTGTAGGTTTTGTGTCTTTATTCATCGTATGACTATGTCGTTAGTGTTTTTAGCATTGCAAAATTACAAAAAAAATCCTTTGTTGCATGCCTTGCCAACGATTTGTTGTTCGAAAAAGCGTAATATTCTTACAAAATCGCCGAATTCTTACAACAACGTCAGCGATTTCTGCGCTCTCGAAGCCGTCTTTCGTTAAAAAATGACTAAATTTGCAAAATGATATTCTCCTTGCACACGCACAGTTCAGCTTATCAGCATGATGCAACCACGGAGTTATGATAGACTAACAATTACCTAAAATAAAACAAATCATGAAGAAAGTTCTATTAACTATTTTTGCCATCGTTACATCATTGGCATGTTCTGCACAGTGGACACAGACCGATCGTACCCTGCACACGATTGGCGACGGACTGAAAGCTGTGCTTGGTTCTGTTGAGCGCCAGCAGGCTGCAAAGTTGCAAGCCCAGCAGAAGGCGCAGTATCAGGCAACGTTCGACGAAGCCTACGAAACCGCTAAACTGCTTGAGGAAAACGGCGAATATGCTGAAGCACTGAGCAAGTATGAGGACGCCGCGAAGTTGAACTGCGACTACGGCTACGCCGACCAGCGCAAGTTGTCGAGTAAGATCACGAGCCTCTACAAGGTGGTTGGGAAGACGGAAGAAGGACCGAGCATCCTGAACAACGACAAGGTGACGCTGAGCGATTACTCCGCCTACCGCTTCATGAGAGAGAACCCCATCTGTCAGGCTAAGAAGATGCGTACAGATACACGCATCATCCGTGTGTGCCTGTCGGACAAGGAGACCCGCATTGAGTTTGAGTGTGAGAATCCCTATTGCCCCGGCGCTGTTTCGGCTCATCCCAAGACCTACATCAAAGGCAACAAGGGTGGCAAGCTGAGCATTGTCGGCACCGACAACGTCGTACTAGCACCGGGCAAAGTCATCGTGCCCTTCCCTTACCAGAAGCTTCGCTATGCACTCATCTTCCCGCCGCTGCCTGCCGAAGCTACTTCCTTTGAGGTTGCCGACGGACGTGGCTACTGGAAGTTCACCGATGTGAAGACACGATAATCAACAATAACAAACTGCACACACATATAATTAATAATAATCATTTTCAATTTAAAACAAAACAAAATCAATTATGATGAAAAAGACTCTTTGGATGATGGCTGCCATTCTATTCTGCAGCTTGAGCTCAACAATGCTGACAGCATGTAGCGACGACGATGACGACCCGAAGGACGAAGGAAAGGGAAATGTTGAAGTTCGCGTGGCAGTGGTGACCCAGCGTGACACCTACAAGATGTTCACCTTCGATTTCACTCTCACCGGTCCTGATGGCAAGACCAACACTTATAAGTTCGATTCCAGTGACAAGAACGACGATAAGTTCTATGAGGCAGAGGCCAACACCTTCCAGGTAGCTTGCATGCCTTACCTCTTCTACCCCGGCGCAACGAGCTTCTTCGAGAATGTCGTCATGCACCACTATGTCTTCAAGAATGTGCCGAACGGGGCAAAGATCGATTACAAGACCGTCTCACACCTTGTGAGGAGCTTCCAGCCTGAAGAGAAAGGCAACAAATTCCTCATGGCTACCGTCATGGTGACCTATGTTACTGCTGATGGTCAAGTGCATCCGCTCAAACCCTTCGATTTCAACTTTGGCATTTACGACAAGGCCATGTGGGAGAAGAACATTGAGAAGTATGACAACTATACTGTTCCGCAGTCTACCAATTCGGTTACCGTTGTTTATCCAACGAATTAGCTTTATTAAGAAGATGCTCCTCTTTTTACGAAAAGTCAATTTATTAACAATACACGAAGATGAAAAAGAATATGACAAAGATGCTGCTCCTGGCAACGATGCTCATGGCAAGCAGCAGTATGTGGGCTTACGATTTCATTGTTGACGGCCTGCGTTATAGCAAAAAGTCGGCCAACGAGGTTTGGGTGGCTAAGTATTCAGAATACGCTTCTTCTGTGAACTACGAGGGCGACATCGTCGTTCCCGATGAAGTGGTTTACGAAGGCGTTACCTATAAGGTGACGGGTGTCGACCAATGGGCTTTTGGCAATAACTCAAGAATCACATCGGTCACTCTCGGCAACAACGTGAAGACGCTCGACGAGAAATCGTTCTATCAGTCGAGGAACATAAAGAAGGTAGTCTTGGGTAAAAGTGTCGAAAAAATCATGGCCTATGCTTTTGACTCGTGTGATAAACTCACCGGCATGCAATTGCCTGAAAGTCTTGTTGAGATAGGCGAGTGTGCTTTCTCGGCCACATCAATCACCTGGATTGCCATTCCCGACAAGGTGACCACTGTAGGCAGAGCCGCCTTTATGTCATGCAGTGAACTTGCATCGGCAACGATTGGCAAGGGCTTGACTACCATCGGGGACGAGATGTTCGCCTCCTGCTCGTCGCTGAAGAGCGTCACCGTGCCCGACCACGTGAAGACCATCGGCAATAAGGCCTTCTCCCAAGCGGGTATCGAAACAGTCTATATCGGCAAGGGCGTCACCAGCATCGAGAAGCTGGCTTTCGCAGCCTGCCAAAGCCTGAAGACCGTTTACGCCGCTCCTGCAAAACCTGCTACCCTAGGCACCAACGTGTTCTATCAGCTGGATTTATCCAAAATAAGCCTTGTGGTTCCTACGGGTTCGAAGAGCGCCTATCAGAGTGCTGACATCTGGAAGGAGTTCGGTAAGATTTCGGAAATGGACAACATCGAGACTGCCAACATCCAGCAGGCTACAGAACAGGTCACATTGAAGGGCATCTACGACATCAATGGTCGCCAGCTGCCTGCCATGCAGAAAGGCCTGAACGTCGTGAAGATGAGTAATGGCGAGACTCGCAAGGTGGTTGTAAAATAAACCCCGGCGCCGCCATCACTTCTTTCGAAGAACTAATAAATAGGTTTTAGCAAAGCATGCCCCCTGCCCAACCGTCGTGTTGTGCAGGGGGCTTTTTATTGGTACAAATCGTTTCATCAACGGCGACAACGCATGTGTCCATCTAGAGCACTGCTCCAAACCTTACAGCGCATTGCTCCGTACCATACAGAGCATAGCTCCGTACCATACAGAACATAGCTCTGTAACCTCCAGAGCATTGCTCCGTAACGCCCAAAGCATTGCTTTCGGAGGCCAGGAGCATTGCTTTTGGAGGCCAAGAGCATTGTTCTGACAGTCTGAAAGCAATGCTTTTGGAGTCTGGGAGTAATGCTTTTAGACGTGAAAAGCATAGCTTTTGGGAGGAATGGAAACTTGTGTAGCAAATATAGCATGTGTAGCAGAACATCTGGGATTCATTTTTTTCGAACACGAATCATACGAATGAACACAAAAATCGCCCATTTCATCGGGAATTATGACGCATTTCTTCCATTTTTCTCCTGTGGCAAAACGGGCCTCAACCAAAACTGTTAAGTAGTTGTTAAGCGATTTCCTTGGTTTTTTCATTTTAATTATTTAAATTTGCAGCGGAATAAGTAACTTTGTAATTAACATAACAATATAATAAAAGGAGTTCGCTATGAAGAAGGTTCTACTGTTCGCAATGTTGTTGCTGCCACAGAAAATAATAATTAAGAATCCTGTTCAATACCCCAAGTGTGATAATCTCCGAATAATTCGGTGAATATAGCACAAAAGAAACTATTGTTTAATTTATAATAAATCTATAAAACATGAACAAACTATTAATTACCTTATTTGCAGTAACCCTGCCATCTATGTTATTAGCACAACAGAAAGTTGATACGAATGGTCACGTGGGTATTAGCACAACTGCTACGTCTTTCAATTCTCCTTTCTCAGTAGGCAGCTCTGGAGGAACAGAAGCTTATGTTACTGGTGGTAGCTTGACGAAAGTAGTGGGTGTTTCTGGCTGTCCGATGGTCAATACCAAGGGTGTAGGCATTTTCGGCTCATCTTCCTACCCTTATTACAATTACATTGACGGTCAGTATGCCGGTTTCTTCTATGGCAATGTGAAGGTCAGCAATGGTACTATCAACGGAACAGTGACGAGCGGCAGCGATGCCCGTCTGAAGGAGGATATCACGGATATTGCCGACACAGAACGTGGTGATGACGGCAGCGTCGCTGGCAAGCTGGTGCGTCTCACGCCTATCTCATATCACTATAAGGACATGAATGCCGGCAAGGACCGGGGTACCTATATCGACAAGTATGGCAATGAGGTGGAGCTGCCTGAGGAGGAACCCAGCCAGGTGATGACGAAGCGCCACTTCGGCTTCATCGCGCAGGAACTACAACAAGTGTATCCCGACCTGGTGTATGAGGAGGCCAACGGGTATCTGTCCGTAAACTACACCGAGCTGATTCCCATTCTTGTGGAGAGCATCAAGGAACTGAAGGCAGAGGTTGATGAGCTGAAAGCTGCTGCATCCAAGGAAAACGGCGGTTCCCTCACAAATGGGGTTCAGGATCCTCTCTCCCTTCCCTATAGGGATGGGGCAGGGATAGGCACCTCCCTGTCCCAGAACGTCCCGAACCCGTTCACGGAGAAGACAGATATTGCCATTTTCCTGCCTGAGTCAGTACGCGAGGCCACACTCTACATTTATGACCTCTCGGGCAAGCAGCTGGAACAGCACCCCATTGAGGGCCGCGGTGAGACGGTGATGACCATCCATGCCGACAAAATGGATGCAGGCATGTACATCTACTCCCTCATTGCCGACAAAAAGGTGGTGACAACCAAGAAGATGATTGTAGTGAAATAGTCGCTAAAGGAGGAAATCATGATGAAGTAGCATGTGTTTTTTACTTTGCTTTCCGTGTGTCTGGCGACCATTCTTCATCAAGGATGGCACTCTTGCTGCATTATCAGTTGACCTTGGCATCATTCTTTAGTAACTATATATTGAGAAGTCTTGAATGTAGTGAATTAATAAAAAGATAAAGCTATGAGGAGGTTATTACTATTTGCACTGTTGTTGCTGCCACAGCTGCTGGTGGCACAGGACGTGTACCATAAGTTCACGGAGAACCATAAGGTTTGGTTGTATATTCATCCCAACAAGCATAGCTCTTACCAGTTTTATACTGACGGCGATACCATTGTTGCCGGATATGACTGCATGAAGCTCTACAGCGACAACTATGTGGGTAACTCCGGAATAAAAGAGTATAGGCACTACCATGGAGCCCTATTTGACGAGGGGAAAAGAACTTACCTCATCGAGGCTGGCAGCGAGATGCCTCGCTTACTCCAAGACTTCGACATGGAAGAGGGCGATAGCATTACGGGGAGTAATAGGAATTTTGCCGTGAATAAGATTGATACAGTTTCGTTTGAAGGCAGGAACTTCCGTAGAATCGCTGTCAGTTCTGAAGAGATTTCCTGGAATCCCTATACAGGGTATTGCTATGAAGGTATAGGAAGTAGTGGTTCCTATTTCTTAGCCCCTCTTTATATGTCACACTGGCATCCTACCCGTTTTGGTGCATGCTATCTTGATGGGGAAATGCTTTTCTGCGACGTGGACTATTGGGGCGAACGAATTCTTGAATGGATCGACGTATTTAAGGATATCATCAGCGGCATAAATAGATTATCCAGCGTTGCTCCTTCTAATAACGCCATCTACGACCTCTCGGGCCGGCGAGTGGCAAATAGTTCCGAGTTTCAAGGTTCTAGTTTCAGGCTCCCTAAGGGCGTGTATATACAAAACGGGAAAAAGGTCGTGGTTAAGTGAGAGCAACCTTCGTTTATGCTTATCTTTGCATACCAATAAAAATCATATTAAACGATAATAGTAAAAGGACAAAGACTATGAGAAGAATGATTCTTTTTTATGCTGTGTTGCTTTCTGGAATGAGTTGTCAGGCAATATGGGCACAGACAATTTGTCATGATGAAATCTTTTATGAAATCAACACCAATACGATGACAGCAGAGGTTGTGGCTGGAGACTCCCCCTATACAGGTTCTGTTGTTATCCCCGACTCTATCGTTATAGAAGGTAAGACATATCATGTTACTTCTGTAGGCGATGAAGCCTTTTATAACTGCGATGCTCTATCATCAGTTAAGATAGGCAAACAAATAGAACGAATTGGCAGTTCATCTTTCCAAAAATGTACTACCTTGAGAGAGGTCAATATTCCGAATGGTGTGTTAAGTATTGGAGGATATGCTTTCAGCCATTGCGACCAATTGGTTAAAGTTACATTAGGGGAGAATCTGAAGACTATCGGTATCTATGCTTTTGCAGAATGTAGAAATCTGAGGAAAGTAGTGATTCCTGATTCTGTCAGTCAGTTAAAAGATTATGCCTTTTCGAATTGTGTGAACCTACGGAACGTGGTTCTTGGAAAAGGGCTGATGAAAATAGCCAAAGGAGCATTCTCGCATTGCTCGGAATTAAGTGCAATTGCTATTCCTGAGGGGGTGCAGGTAATAGAGGATGACGCATTTATCAAATGCGGGTCCTTAGGCGCCGTGGAAATCCCGTCTAGCGTTACAACTATCGGTAACCAGGCATTCATGTCTTGTTCGTGTTTGAATGGCATTATTTTGCATGAGGGTTTGGAGACGATAGGGGACAAAGCCTTCTTCGACTGTGGCTTCGTGAAGCGACTAGAGCTTCCCAACTCATTGATTTCGCTGGGCGAGGAATCCTTCTCTTCGTCGCAAGTCATAGAGATTGTTATAGGGGAGGGCCTGAAAGTCATTCCTAAGAATGCTTTCAGATCTTGTTATGCTCTACGCTCAGTATCTTTCTCTGAAGGTTTGACGACCATTGGTGAAACCGCTTTTGCTCATTGTGAATACTTACGGTCTTTGGTATTTCCTAAGAGTATCAGGACAATCGGGAAAAAAGCTTTTTCGATGTGTTTTGGCTTGGAAGAAGTAGTGATTCCTGATGGTTTGACAAAGATAGGGGAATACGTTTTCAGTGGTTGTAATAGTATGAAGACCTTGACCCTCAACAACACACTTGAGGAAATTGGCGAAGGGGCTTTTAACAGTTGTGAAAGATTAACCGATATCGTGTTGCCACCAACTGTAAAAGTGATAGGGTATGGAGCATTCATGACTTGTTCCAGCCTCAAGAACATTCAGTTGCACGAAGGTCTGCAGAGAATTGAAAAGTGTGCTTTTGCAGAATGCAGGGCATTAGAATCATTGGTTATTCCTCAGGGTGTTGAAGTGATTCCCTATGAGTTTTGCCGTGCTTGTGAGAGTTTGGAAAGCGTAGACATTCCTCAGAGTGTGACCGTTATCGAAGATAGGGCTTTCTATGGGTGCAGGTCTTTGCAGTCGGTAGTTGTTCCGGATAGTGTTGATATCATCAAGAGTTATACGTTTGCTGACTGTTCCAGTCTGAACAAGGTCACTTTGCCTGATCAGCTGACGAGAATCTATGCTGCTGCTTTCTATAGATGCTCCTCATTATGTTCCATAAAGTTACCAAAAACATTAATTTCGATAGGTGGGGCAGCCTTTGCTGAATGTAGTTCTCTGTCTTCTATTTCTATTCCTGATAATGTTTGGGATATTGAACAGTCGGCATTCGCTGGCTGTACTGCGTTGAAAACTATTTCATTGGGTTCGGGGCTTAAGTTTATGTACTATGATACATTTGGATATTGTCATTCGGTTGAGGATGTATATTGTTATGCCACAGCAGCGCCCTATTGTGATCAACAGACATTCCAAGGTGTGCCGTTTGAGACGGCAGTCTTACATGTTCCTGACTCGGCATTGCATAGCTATCAGGAAACGGAGCCATGGAAGAACTTTGCGCTGATAGTCGGCATTGAGTCAGAAGAAAAGGATGTGCCGGCCATGCTATCTAATAGCCCATCATGGACATACCACTCACGAGTGTATGACAGGATGACATATCCGATGCCGATAGGTTATACAAATGCAGAGATACACTATTCGTTGTCGGATAGTGTTGAAAAGAACGGGAAGACATATCTCACGCTTACCCGTGAGGAATACGACGTCGCTGCTAAGCCAGGATCGATGCGGGCGAATCGCATAGCAGGCAAAGACTACAGCCTCGGTATCAGAGAAGAAGGCGGAAGAATCTTTGTTGATGCCGATGAGTTCCAGGCACTCTATGGTGACAAGTCGACGGTACCCTATGAACAGGTTGATGATGAATACCTCATTTACGACTTCACGCTGAAGAAAGGCGACTTTTTCGGTGCAGGCGATGTTTTCGTTGAAAATATCGATGTTGTGAAGACTATGGATGGTGTTGACAGGAAACTATATGTCCTAAGTAGCGGACACAAGATATTGGAAGGGGTCGGTTGCTTGTATTCCGAAGGAGAACTGATAAACTACCTTGCCTATCCTCCTGTGGAAGAAACCTCAATAGGATGGAAATATACTTTCTTGGGTAACTATCTTAAAAATGACGAGATTATATACGGAATCTCCTCAGAAGATGTTGATCAACTAATTACAAATATCGATTTACAGCAAATAAGACAAGTAGATTCCAATGCCATCTACGACCTCTCGGGCCGACGAGTGGCAAATAGTTCCGAGTTTCAAGGTTCTAGCAAACTTCCCAAGGGCGTATATATACAAAGCGGGAAGAAGTTCGTGGTGAAATAACGATATCATTTAACTCTCAAAACAATGATATGATGACGGGAGGGGCGCAGGCGCGCCTGCGTCCTTCCTTCCTCTCTTCCTTAGAAATGAGGGATGAAAGGAATGGAGTGTTAAAAGCGTGAAAGGCTTGCAGGACAAAAAGAAAATGCAATGATACAAATTTGCGTAATGCACCTTTGTATCATTGCATTTTTTTCCTATAACAGCCAGCGAAGGTAACTTGTGATGGTTGCCGTTTGCAGGTGGGCTACTCAATGTTTTGCTGCACGCGGTCGTAGAACTGCTCGACGATGGTGAGCATGTCGACGGGCAGGAACTCAAGGGCACGGTCGGCAATGGCATCGGGGATTTCGTAGCAGGCCTCGGCGACGGAACAGGCGATGGCACCTTTGGTATCGGTGTCGCCCTGAGCCATGATGGCATTACGAAGTGTTCCCTCAAAGTCCTCGGCATCGAGGAAGCAGCGCAGTGCCCAGGGCACGGTCTCCTGACAGGTGGAGTCGAAGTGGCCGTTGGAGCCGATGCGGAAGATGTCGCGCAGCGGTGGCAGCTGGTACTGGAAGTTGCGTGCCACAGCACCTTCTATCTCGTCCTTCGTCAGTCGGCAGGTGCGAAGCCAGTAGATGACGGTGGCGATGCATTGTGCACCGCGGATGCCTTCCTGGTGGCAGTGGCTCACCTCAGCACTCTGCTTGGCTTGCCGTTGCAATTCTTCATAGTCGTTGAAGAGCCATCCCACGGGGCTGACGCGCATCGCCGACCCGTTGCCGAAGGAGGCCTGAGGCAGGTGGTTGCGCTCGCCGAGCCAGTGGAGGAACATGTTTCCGTAGCCACCCTTGGGGTTGGGGTAGCGTTGGCACCATTCCACGAGCGTCTCCTTGTAAGGTCGTTCGTTGAGAATGGCATCAGCAATGGCGACGGTACAAATGGTATCGTCGGTGAAGTCACAGTCTTCTGTGAAGAGTTCGAACCCTTCCGTGGGCTTCTCGTCGAACTCGAAGCGCGACCCTACAATATCTCCGATGATAGCGCCTAACATAATAGATGTTGAGAAGTTTAGAGGTTGAGAAGTTGAGTTATTTGTCTTTGTTGGCCTTTATCGTATTAACGAGAGCGCCAGTCAATTGGTTGCAGTCATTATAGATAGAATAGAATTCGTCATCGGTGAGGTAGTTGGTCTCATGAAGCAGTTCGAGCCAGTATAAGGTTTCTCTTGCTTCTTTTAGGGCAATGGCATGCTTATTGACGAAATCTGCGTTGCTAACAGCGTCTTGTCCTTCGCTTATGTTTGCTCCAATACTCGTTCCACATCGTAATAGCTGATCGACAAGTCTAGAGACGATTCGGTTGTTGTCATATTTGTCAAGAAGATATTGGCATAGCATGATGGTGCGTTTGCCAAAGTTCTTACCAAGTTTATATAAAATACTATGATTTGCCATGGTCTATAATATATTTAGGTAATTGACTCAACTTCTCAACATCTCAACGCCTCAACGTCTCTTGCGTGTACTCCCTCCGAGAATCGAACTCGGATCTAATCTTTAGGAGAGACTTGTTCTATCCATTGAACTAAGGGAGCCCATGGCTTTTTTGACCTAAGCGACTGCAAAGATACGAAAAGTCGAGAGCAAAACAAAAGAATTTATTCATTTTTTTTGCCGATACGGAGTATCTTCGCGACTTTTGTCGCAAAGGTACCAAAAAGTTTCTTGTTTCTAGTTCCTAGTTTTTTATTTGTTGTTCCTAGTTTTTAAGATAATTTATTCATCCATACCGCCCTGATTGCCGAAGCCGCCGTTGTCGCGGCCACCTTCGGGACGATCCTGGCCCTGTCCCTGACCTTCTTCGTCTTCGCGCAGCTTCGGTTTCATGTTACCGAAGTTATAGGTGAGCGTGAAGTTAACGGTGCGGGAGCGGCGCCGGTTCAGCTGATGGCGCATGAATGTCTGGCTCTCCGTGATGTTCTCCCAGCGGCGCGAGTCGAGTACGTCGCGGCAGTTGATGGCGAGCATGAGCTTCTTGTCGAAGAAGTGCTTGCGCAGTCCGAAGTCAAGACCATAGGCGGGTTTGCGATAACCCTGCGTGATGACCTGCTTCGAGCGGTAGTTGCCCGTGAGCTGTATGGAGAGGTCGTAGGGCAGGATGAACGATGCAATCATGCGTGCGTTCCAAGTGAAGCGCGACTGCTCCTCGCCGGTGACGGTCTGTCCGTCGATGTTGTACGTAAACCCGTTGAGTTTATAGTAGTAGGCATTGGCTGACGTGGTGAGGTCGAGGAATCGGAAGAGCTTATTCTTCACCGTGAGCTCCAGTCCCGACGAGAGACTCTTCGCAACATTCTTCGAAGTGGAGTAGAACAGGCCATCGGTGGGGTTCTGCCAGTTGATGCGCTGCATGACATCGCTCGTGGGGCGGTAGTAAGCAGAAATCATCATCGAGTGCTCGGTCCACGTCTTCAGATAGTTAATAGAGAAGGAGTTGCTGTATTCCGGTGTGAGCTCGGGGTTACCAAAGGAGACGGTGGTGGCGTCGCGGGTGTCGCGGAAGGAGTTGAGCTGTCCTCCCCACGGACGGCGCAGACGGCGCGTGTAGTTCAGCTGCAGCTGGTCGTTGTCGGTGATCTGATAGGAGAGAAACACCGACGGGAACAGCTGGAAGTAGTCCTTCTTGAAGGCGGTGGGAGCCCCACCCCTGCCCTCCCCAGTAGGGAGGGAGGACGAAGTGTTGCTCGAGGCGTGCTCCTGTTCCCAGTCGTAGCTCTCTGTATCGACGCGCCAGTACTCGCCGCGCAGACCACCCATCACACCGAAGTTGCCGAATTTCAGCGTGGCGGTGGCATAGAGGGCGTGCACATCCATATCGTAGATGAAGCGGTTGAAGTAGAGTTTGTCCTCAACAGCGGCATGACCGTCCCAGTACTGGTTGTCGATGAACGACTCCTGTGGCGTGTTCTCATGCGAGAAGCGAGCCTGATAGCCCGCCTGCATCTGGAAGGTCTCGGAGATGGGGTTCTCATAGTCGAGCTTCACCTCCCAGGTGCGATTGTTCATGTGCATGGGCCGCGACTGGTAGTTATACTGGGTGGGCTGTGGTGTAGGAGTATAGAAGACCGTGCTGTCCTGATAGAAGTTGTCGTTGTCTGACTTCCAACGGTGGAAATCGACAACGAAGTCCAGATAGTGTCGGTCGGTGAAGGAGTGTCGGTAGTTGAACTCCGTGTAGAGCATCTGCATATCACCGCGTGAGCGGTTGAGACGTGTCATCGTGCGATCAGGTGAGAGGGTGGTGAAGTCGTAGCCGTCGAAGGTGCCGGCGTTGAGGCCTTCGCTACCGTCGAGGGAACCATAGTGGTAGGGTGTGAGACCACGGTTGTTGTTGTGTCCTTTCATCATCATGCCCGACAGCGAGAAGTCGTCCTTCTTCGTGGCATGCAAGGTGATGCCGGCACGACTGAAGAGGTTGTTGCCGCGATTGGCAGTCTCGCCACGATACCACTGAAACTGATTGGTCTGCGTGAAGAACTGCTCGCTCTCGTTGTGGCTTTTGTTCTCGCGATGGCGGAAACCGATGTTGGCATAGGCATCGAGGAGCGGTGAGTTGTAGTTGATGTTGAAGCTGGTGTTGGCACCGCCTCGCGTGTTGGCACCCACCTGATAAGAGCCGTAGTAGCCTGGCTTCAGGTCCTTCTTCAACACGATGTTGATGATGCCTGCCGAGCCTTCGGCCGAGAATTTTGCCGAGGGGTTGTCGATGACTTCAATGCGTTCGATGCTTTCTGCAGGCAACTGCTGCAGAATCTGTGCACGGTTGTCGGCGGTGAGTCCACTGGCCTTGCCGTTGATCCATACTTCCACGCTGGCGTTGCCTCGCAACGAGACGTTGCCGTCGTTGTCGACCTCGACAGAAGGGATGTTCTCCAGTGCCTCCGATGCCGACTGTCCGGCATTGGTGACCAGCTGCGACACGTCGAACGACTTGCGGTCGACCTCGAGTTTCATCGACGAGCGCTGGCCGGTGACGGTGACCTCCTTCAGCTGTCGTGCCTCCTCGGCGAGATAGAGCGCTTGCAGGTGATGGTTGCGATGGCGGTCGCTGATCTGGATGTTGCGTTCATGAGGCTTATAGCCCACGAACGACAGCTGCAGCGTGTAGTTGCCGTTGGGCAGTCCGTCGACGAAGAAGTTTCCTTCCTCATCGGTCACGGTGCCTTGCACCAAGGCATCAGTGCCTTGGCGTACCACTTTCACAGCCACGAAGCCCAATGGCTCGTTGGTCTGCCTGTCTAATACCTTACCTTTAATTAGTCCTTGTGCTGATGCTGCCAGTGCACACATGCACAGCAGCAATGAAATGAAAAACCGGTTCATACATTTGATTAGACTCACAGATAGGGAAAAAGTTTAATCGAATGCGGATTTTTTTTGTAACTATATAGAATTTGTCCGCAAAACTATCCCTTATTCTTTCCCACAATCACAAACAGCCGCTGACAGGATTCAATGGGGATGTTCCACATCTTGTCGAACACAGGAATCTCCACCGACCGGTTGAAGTCATCACAGTCGTCCACATTCCGATACTCGTCAACGGAATCCTGGATGAAGAAGTGTTCCTCGTCGTAGCCCACCACAGGCACATAATGCAGGGTTTTCCCATTGAAAAGCAATACGATGACGGGCGTTCCCTTGCTAACGGCATCTTTCAGGTCGTCGGTGGTGCCCGTGTAATACTCCGTTGTGTAGTTGCCCAGTTGTTCCTCAAATAGTACCTTGAAGCATTTGGGGTAGGCGCCCTCGCTGTGTTTACAGGGAAAGGTCGGCTGGTTGAACAATTCCACTCCGTTGACGCTCTCGCCGTAGAAACGCAGCAAGTAGGCACTGGAGCATCCCGAACATTCGTAGGTCTTCTGTGTGTCGGGAGTCGGGTTCGGAGATATGATGTACGACGACGGATGGTCGTGCCGGCTGGCATAAGTCTCCGGTGCCACCAGCCAGTTTGCACGGGCATATGCCTTCTGCTCGTCAGTCATCTTGCCGAGCATCGCCATCAGTTTGCTTAACGAATTGCCCTGGTTGCCAGGTAGTCCATCCTGATTCTGTGCGGAGCCGACTGCCACACATGAGAGCATCCCTATGACCAACAAGGTCTTAACTATTGATTTCAACTTCATTTCCTCAAACATATAATCCTGCTGCAAATATAAAAAGAATCAAGGATATAAGCAAATAATTAGCCGTTATTTCATATTTATTGCGAAAATGAAACACTCATGAACAATGATATGTTAAAAAAGCCTCACGCAAGTCATTTTATTACCATAACCTAACATAAAATAGAGAAAAAGCATTAACTTTGCAATCGTAATAGTAAATTACATCTCGATATGAGTAAAACAACAATGGGTAATAAGCTACCCCGAAAACTAGAGCAGAAGATGCAGACGGTTGGTGAGCAAATCAGGCTGGCACGATTGCGTCGTGACCTTAGTGTTGCTCAAGTGGCTGAACGTGCAACGTGTTCACCTATGACAATTGCTAGAATCGAAAAAGGTGCTCCGACTGTCGCCATTGGAATTTATCTCCGTGTGCTCTATGCCCTCCAGCTGGATGATGATATCCTATTGCTGGCACAGAAGGACGAAATGGGCCGGGCTTTACAAGATCTTGCACTGAAACATCGTGAACGGACGAAGCAGCGAGAGCCATCAAACACGCTTGAATGGCCGAGTCATGACGGACGTGGACTACGTCAACGTGCTTCTAAAAAACAATAAGTTATGAAGATACTGTATGTATATGCGGACTTCGACTGGCTTGAAGCACCAATGCTGGTAGGTGAGTTGGGCTATGAATCGCTTCGTGGTTCGGATTCCTATTCGTTTAGGTACGATAACGACTGGCTTCGTCAGTATGGCAGTCTTTTCCTGAGTGCCGACATCAACAACTATCCTGGCCAGCAATACACCCAGCCGAACAGAGACATTTTCGGCTGCTTCAGCGACGCATTGCCTGACCGTTGGGGACGATTGCTGCTCAACCGTCGCGAACAAATCCTTGCCACTGAAGAGCAACGACCCGTCCGCAAGCTTTCGTCGTTCGATTACCTCATGGGTATCGATGACTACTCTCGTATGGGTGGTTTCCGTTTCAAAGAGGATAAAGATGGAGCGTTTATCAACTCGGTAAAGTCGCTTCGTATTCCACCTTTGACCGACATTAAGGCTTTGGTGGCAGCCAGTATGGAGATTGAGAAGAGTGAGGAGCTTAACCAGTTGCCAGAGAAGAAATGGCTCCTGCAATTAGTTCATCCAGGCACTTCGCTTGGCGGTGCCCGTCCAAAGGCTAGTGTAATGAATGATGAAGGCTTGCTTTGTGTAGCCAAGTTCCCATCAAGGAATGACGATTATGATGTAGGTCTTTGGGAGCACCATAGTCATCTGTTAGCGAAAGAGGCTGGAGTCGTAGCTGCCGAGACGAGCGTCATTGAGATGGGCGAGAAATACCATGCTTTGCTCTCCAAACGTTTCGACAGGACAGCTGAAGGTCGAAGAAAGCATTTCGCATCAGCATTGACCTTGCTGGGTTTGACTGATGGTTGTGATGCCAAGACGGGCAACGGCTATCTGGACATCGTGGACTTCATCCTCCAGAACTGCTGTGACGTGGAGCAGAACCTGCGTCAGCTCTATCGTCGAGTGGCATTCAATATAGCCATAGGCAATAGCGACGACCATTTCCGCAACCATGGATTCCTGCTGACCCCACGAGGATGGACGCTATCACCGGCATACGACATGAATCCAACTCTGAATGAATATCAGGCTTTGCTCATCAACTCCACAACGAATCATGCAGACCTTCAGGTGTTGCTCGATTCTTCGGAGGAGTATATGATAGGCAAAGACGAAGCCGTGCGTATTATTGAAGAAGTGAAGGCTGGGGTGAGGCATTGGAAGTCCATAGCTTCTCGCTTGGGTATAGCCAAGCGAGAAATGGATGTGTTTGAACAGGTGTTCCAACGTTCGCTTTGAGCGTTTTTTTCTTGACACCCCTCATCGGGCCTATTATCAGATTAAAAGTATGATCGTGTTATGGAACAATTTAGAGCAATGAGGCGTAAGCGCCAACAGCTTTCGGAAGAAGAAAGCATTAGCATACTACGGAAATCCACGGCAGGGACCTTGGCTTTGCTGGGAGACAATGACTATCCGTATGCCGTTCCCATCAGCTATGTGTACCACGAAGGTAAGTTGTTCTTCCACAGTGCTTTGACTGGCCACAAGGTTGATGCCATTCGCAAGTGTGATAAGGCATCATTTTGTGTCATCGAGCGGGATGATGTTCAACCAGAGCAGTACACCACTTTCTTTCGGAGTGTAATAGCGTTTGGACGAATCCATATCATCGAGGATGAACAGGAGAAGTTGGCAACAGCCCGAATGCTTGGAAACAGATATAATCCCAACCAAGATGAGGCGCTGCAGAAGGAGATTGAAAGCGGTTTTTCGCGGATGCTGGCCATACGTTTTGACATAGAGCATCTTACTGGTAAGGAGGCGATAGAGCTGATGAGGCAGCGTTGAGCAAGGTCAAATCGCGGCGGCATCATGGTAGCGCTGACGGTAGGTGATGATTTGAGCGCGATAGTTGAGTTTACATAAAAGAATAGCACTGACGGACATGGATGAAAAGCTACAATTGCATAAGAAATCGTTTCAGGAACTGACCACGGATGAACTTTATGAACTCCTGAGAGTGCGTAGCGAGGTGTTTGTGGTTGAGCAGAACTGCGTTTATCAGGACATGGATGGTGATGACCATAAGGCCATTCATCTTTGGTTGACGAATGAAGATAAGATTGTTGCCCTAGCTCGTGTATGTCCAGCTGGAACTCACATGAGAGAGATTTCCATCGGTCGCGTCATCACCACCGAACGAGGCAAGGGCTACGGAAAACAAATCATGCTTCATGCCATTGATGCAGCCGTAGAGCATTTCGATGCAAAGTGTATTGATATTGAGGCACAGGAATATGCCCGTGGATTCTATGAAAGCGTTGGATTCAGACAATCGTCCGAAACCTTCATGCTCGATGGCATTCCTCATATAAAAATGACATGGAGAAAATGAAATAATTATGGAGTATTATAAGGATAAAGTAGCCATCGTGACAGGTGGCGCACAAGGCATCGGGCGATGCATCGCCGAAGAGTTCCAGAAAGCTGGGGCTACGGTTTGCGTGATAGATAAGCAGCAGGGTAATCACTTCGTTGGCGACCTTGCCGATAAGTCTGTGTTGGAACGTTTTGCCCAAGAGGTTATTGGGAAATATGGTCATGTGGACTTCCTCATCAACAATGCCCTTCCGCTGATGAAAGGTATCGACGAATGCAGCTACGAGGAGTTTCAATATGCCCTGAGTGTGGGCGTGACGGCTCCGTTCTATCTCGCCAAACTCTTCGCTCCATATTTCGCCGAGGGTGCTGCCATCGTGAACATCTCCTCCTCACGCGACCGCATGAGCCAGCCACAGACGGAGAGTTATACAGCGGCAAAAGGTGGTATCGCAGCTTTGACTCATGCCTTGGCGGTCAGTCTTGCAGGTAAGGTGCGTGTCAACTCCATTTCTCCTGGATGGATTGACACCGCCTATACCGTCTATGAAGGCCCCGATGCCATTCAGCAGCCAGCAGGACGTGTGGGCAATCCGATGGACATCGCCAACATGGTGTTATATCTCTGCTCCGACAAGGCAGGCTTCATTACGGGCGAGAACATCTGCATCGATGGAGGCATGACCCGTCAGATGATTTATCATGGCGACAATGGCTGGACACTAAAATGAAAGCATTGGCGTTTTAACAGATAGACGTGTATGAGATGGACAGTATTATTAGATAATAGGACAAACAACCCTGCTTTCGAAACGGAGCATGGGCTGTCAATCCTTCTCGAAACGGAGAAACATAGCATCTTGCTCGATACGGGAGCCAGCGACATGCTGATCCGAAACGCAGAGCGGTTAGGAATTGACCTCAGCAGGGTTGACTATGTTTTTATCTCCCACGGGCATAGCGATCATACCGGAGGCTTGAAGCATTTCATGGCAATCAACAAGAAGGCAAAGGTCATTGTCTCGCCAGAAACCATCAGCGGAAGGTTCTTCTCAAAACGGGGGCTTCTGCATAGCATAACAACTGCTTGGCCAGAGATTCCGCAAGAGCGATTGCTGACGATTGAGCATAGCGGAAGCATTGGCGATGACATCTATATCATAGCACACATACCTCAGATTCATCCGATGCCTGAAGGTAATCGGCATCTTTTCATCCAAGATACGCAGGGACAGTACATTCAAGATGATTTCCGACACGAATTGGCTCTGTACACAGATGGTCTGTTGTTCACGGGCTGTGCTCACAGTGGATTGGAAAACATCCTTGCTGCCTGTCCGTTACCGGTTAATACCGTTGTTGGTGGCTTCCATCTGCTCGACAATCATGAGAGCGAAGCCGAGCTTACAGAACTTTCTCACAGGCTGGCTGACACCTATCCTCAGACACAGTTCTATACCAGCCATTGCACAGGTGGTGCAACGTTTGCCATCTTGCAAGGCGTGATGGGTGATAAGATACATCCTTTTTCATGCGGAACAACAATTTGCAATATGACAGATAACATCAGATTAGTTTCAATCACTCCCGACGATCAAGAACAGTTTATCCTCGACAATCAACGGGCATTCAAATATGGAGCACAAACCGCGTTTGGCATGCGCGATGACCGCATGGAAGAAGGCGAAGAGATCATTTCAAGGAAGACCATTGAGCGTTGTATGAACGGAGAGCGGGCAGAAACCTATCGCATCGTCTGTAACGGAAATGTGGTTGGCGGTCTGATTCTTCAGATTGACCAGCAGAATGTGAAAGGCGAACTGGAAATTCTATTCGTCAATCCCGAGGTACATAGCAAGGGCATCGGCCAAGCGGCATGGAAGGTCGTGGAAGCTATGCACCCTGAAATCCGCGTCTGGGAAACCATGACTCCCTATTTCGAGAAGCGCAACATACATTTCTATGTGAATCGGCTGGGTTTCCACATCGTGGAATTCTGGAATAAATACCATCATGGCCCTGCCGTGCCCGACGATATTGAAGAGGACTGGAGCGAAGACGACGAAATGTTTGTTTTCAGAAAGTTCATGGATGCGTCCAGCAAATGAATTCCAATCCCCGCCGTGTTATTCGAAAGATATGAATATCTAAATGACGATTAAATAATAATTGTTCTATGAAAAAGATTGTAATGATTTCCTTGTTTGTGTGTGCTTGGATAGGTGCAATGGCACAGACGGAAAGATTCTGCATCGCCCGTGAGGGCAAGACAGCATCCATCATCCTGGATGCTGATGATTGGAAAGGCGTCATCCGTGCTGCCCGTGACCTTGGCGACGATGTACGCAAAGTGACAGGCGTGGCCTCGCAAGTCGACCTGCAATCATCCAATTCGGCAGGGATGCTGCCTCACGAGCGCAAGAACCTCCAGGCTTCCATCCTTGTCGGTACCATTGGCAAGAGCCGCGTTATCGACCAGTTGGTGAAGCAGAAAAAGATAGACATTCGTAAAGTACAGGGGCAATGGGAGGCCTATTTAATTGACATTGTCGATGGCAATTTGGTCATTGCAGGAAGTGACAAGCGCGGAACCATCTATGGTATTTATGAGATTTCTCAACGGATAGGCGTGTCGCCTTGGTACTGGATGGCCGATGCGCCCATCAGGCATCAAGACGAAGTGTATTATGACGGAGGCCGCCTTGTACAGCCCTCACCAAAGGTGAAATACCGCGGCATCTTCATCAACGACGAGTGGCCTTCGTTCGGCACATGGTGCACCAACCATTTCGGCGGTGTCAACGCCAAGGCATACGAGCATATCTTTGAACTGCTGCTGCGTCTGAAGGCTAACTACTTCTGGCCTGCCATGTGGGCGACGGCCTTCAATGAAGATGACCCTGAGTGTCCTCGACTGGCCAACGAAATGGGTATCGTGATGGGCACTTCGCACCATGAGCCCATGATGCGTTCACATCAGGAGTACCTTCATAGAAAGAACGACGTGGGTCCCTGGGACTATGCATCGAACAAGGAGCGTATCGACAAGTTCTTCCGTGAGGGCATGGAGCGCAACAAGGATTACGATAATCTCGTCACCATCGGCATGCGTGGCGACGGTGACGTGGCGATGGGCAAAGGTGATGACGCAGAAAACATGAAGACACTCGGAAAGGTGATTGAAGGCCAGCGCAAGATTATCAGAGACATCTATGGACGTGCCGATGCCGTACCCCAGCTGTGGGCTATCTTTACCGAGGTGCAGCGTTACTACGATGCGGGATTCACCGTTCCCGACGACGTGACACTGCTGCTCTGTGACAACAACTGGGGATATATCCGCCGCAAAGGGCGTGACTCCGAGCGAAAGCGCAAGGGAGGCCTCGGACTCTATTACCACATCGACATGAACGGCGGGCCATGGAACGACCGCTGGGTGAACACCACCACCATCCCCAAACTACGTGAGCAGTTGAACCTTGCGTATAAGTCCGGGATTGACCGTATCTGGATCATCAACGTGGGTGACCTGAAGCCTAAGGAAGTCCCCATCGACTTCATCATGCACTATGCGTGGAACCCTGATGCCATCCAGCCCGGCGACGAGCAGGCTTGGCTTGAAGGCTTCACACAGAGTATTTTCGGCAACTTGTATGCAAAAGAATGTGCCGACATCATCTCCAAATATTCGAAATACAATCTTTGGCGCAAACCTGAGGCGCAGGTGCCCGGCCTCTTCAACTATGAGGAGATGCTCCGTCTCAATGACCTGTGGCAGTCGCTGGTGGTGCGGTGTGAGGCACTGAAGGCGCAGATGCCTGCTGAGGCGCAGGATGCCTTCTATCAACTGGTATATTATCCTACTGTGGCCAGTGCTGGAGTGTCACAGATATACAATGCAGCCACTATGGGTGATAGTCTTGCCGTCAGTCACCTAATGGAGAAGGACAAGCGTCTTACCGACTACTACAACAAGCGTCTGGCAGATGGCAAGTGGGACGGAATGATGCTTGACAACCATATTGGCTATACCAGATGGTCCATACCTGACAAGAACTACCATCCCATGACCCTCAGATTCAAAGTGACGCACGACCTTAATGCCCCGAAAGAAACAAAGGAATACTCCATCCCTGCATGGAAGTACAATCGTAAGGACGATGGGTGGACGTTCTTGCCTGACCTGGGTCGCGGACAGGGCTGCATGGGTGCAACGGACGTGATGATGCCGTCAGTTGAGAACGGACATGGCCCAGCTCTTGAATATGAGGTGGACTTGAAGGAAGAAGGATGTGTGGCCTTAGGCATTCTTCCCACACAGGACATCCTTCCCTCCCGTGGCCTGCGCATAGGTCTTCAACTCGACAATGAGCCAATGCAGGTGATTGATGCCCGACGCGGACTGGTCGACACCTTCTCAGAATACACGCCTCAGAACCTCGCAGTGTCGAAAGTCCTGAAACCGCTGCCCAAGCGCAGCACGCTCTCGCTGAGTGGTTTTGTCAACGGTCGCCAACAACTCCGTCGTGACGAAGTGTTTGATAATATGCGCTGGCTCGATGCATCCTTTAGTACTACCCCAGGGAAGCATACATTGAAAGTTATTATGATAGACCCGGAAATCGTAGTTGAGCAGATAGTAGTCAATCCAGACAATAGCCGCTATAGCTACTTCGGTACTGGTTTCAAATGGGAATAAGCTTATATGATGGAAACAGAAAGGATTATATTGCGTCCGTGGGTTATCTCGCACGGTCATAGCGACTATGTGGGAGGACAAAAGCATTTCATCAAAATCAACAGTATTAGGAATAAAAAACAAATTTTGTGTAATGATGATGAAGAAAATAGCAATTCCAACACGTGAAGGCCTGATTGACAACCACTTTGGCCACTGTGCCTATTATACAGTAGTTACGCTCGACGAGCAGAATCAGGTTTTGAGCCAGGAACGTCTGGACTCGCCAGAATGGTGTGGCTGCAAGTCGAATATTACCTCTGTCATGCAGGAGATGGGAATCTCCCTGATGCTGGCTGGTAACATGGGTATGGGAGCCTACAACAAGCTTTCTGCTCATGGTATCTCAGTCATCAGGGGATGTCATGGAAAGGTAGAAGATGTGCTGAAGACTTATCTGGATGGAGAACAGAATGATTCTCAGGAATCGTGCGACCATCATGACTGCATCAACCACGAAGAGAAGCCAGTGTATGTTATACCGTCATACAATAATGCAAGATAGTATGACAGAAGACATCGAAAAGATCATCAGCGAGGTGACGGCAAAGGACGCCAAGGTGCTCTGCCGTGAAGTGATGTCGATAACGGACACGATGGATGTTCTGCGAAGCAAGTGGGCAGTAGAGGTGCTTACTGCTATCGTCTGCGGAAACACCCGCTTCAAGGATATTCAGGAAGCTGTGCATGGGGTTAGTGAGAAGGTGTTGACAGAGCGATTGAGGCAGATGCAGGAGGACAATCTGATAGAACGGCATGAGTGCTATGGTTATCCTCCAAGGGTGGAGTACCAGGTGACGGAACATGGCAAGCGGCTCTTCGTGATTGCCTATCAGATGACGGAATGGGGGCAGGAGCATCGGAGGCTGATACTCGACTTACCTACGGGTAAGTAACGATGGCGGTTTCTCCGAAATGCACTAATTTTGCACCGTCAAACTTAAAAGAAAGGAAAAAATTATGCATTTCACAGACCCCGTTTATCGCAATCCCTACTGGCCCACATGGCCGCTCATTCAGATTACCCAGGGCTGCACCCACAACAGCTGCAAGTTTTGCACCATGTATAAGGGCGTTCCCTTCCGCATGCAACCGATGGAATGGGTGGAGGAGGACTTGAAGGAACTGCAGGCTACTGTTCCTCATGCCAAGACGATTCAGTTGTTGAGTGCCAACCCGCTGGCTCTTTCGTACGACCGGCTGATGCCCCGCCTGAAACTTATTAAGAAATACCTGCCGGAGTTGGAACACATGTACACCGCCACCCGTGTCTCTGACATCAAAAACAAGACTGTGGAGCAGCTACGGCGGCTAAAGGACATCGGTGTGAACGAAATCTCCTTAGGTGTGGAGAGTGGCGATGACTGGACACTACAACGCATCAATAAAGGATATACCTCGCAGGATATTCTGGAGCAATGCCACAAGCTGGAAGAGGCTGGCATCCAGTATTGGATGACGTTCCTCAATGGTGTAGCCGGACGGGAACACAGCCATGAGCATGCTGTCAACTCCGCCAAGATATTCAACCAGTGCAAGCCCATGCTTGTGGGTACAGGCGGTTTGACACTCTTCCCCGGCACTCCGCTCTTGGAGGAAGCCCAGCGTGGTGAGTTTACCCCATTGACGGAGCGTGAACTGATGCAGGAACTGCTTACCTTCCTCGAACAGCTCACCTGTGATTGTGCGTTGAACACCCACCACACGTCATCGATGAACCTCACAGGTCCCGACTTCTTGAAACGCAAGCCTCAGATTCTCGAAGCCCTCCGTTACGGCATCGAACATTTTGACATGAACGAGCTGACAAGCATCAGACAAAATAAGCAAACATTATAGAAAAGACTATGGTAAAAGCATTGTTTATCAACAGACGTCTGCACCAGAACGGCAATACAGCACAACAGCTGAGGCGTGTCATGTAAGCTGTCCCCACATTCCGTCGGGCTTTTCTATTCAATGACAATTGTTGACAAATGGTCGGCAGCGAACAGGTCGTTGGCGACGGCATGAATTTGTTCGGGTGTAACAGTGTCGATTTGCAGGAAAAGGCGCTCGATGTCTTTCTCACGTCCATAGTGTAGGAAACTCTTGCCGAAGTCGAGGGCGAACTGTTCGCGATTGTCGGTAGCTACGCCTATTTGTCCTTTCAGCTGTCGTTTGGCAGCATTGAGCTGTTGGGTTGTCAGCGGTGCTCGCATCAGACGATCAAGCTCGCGTCGCACCAGTCGCAGGCAGCGTTGCACGTCGGCATGATCGCAACCGAAGTAGATACCCCATGTGCCTGTGTCGCCATAGTTGACAAGGGTGCTCTCTACGGTGTAAACCAGTCCATGTCTTTCGCGCAAGGCGATGTTGAGGCGTGCATTCATGCCCGGTCCACCGAGGATGTTGTTCATGATGTAGAGTGCCATGCGCCTTGGGTCATCGATGGGGTAGGCGCGACAACCCGTCATCACATGAGCCTGATGGGTGTCCATGTGGAGAGTGGTGATCCCACTCTGATTCTCATATGATGGAAGGGAGGCCGAAGTGCAAAGGGTGTTGTCTGCACTTGTTTCGTGCTTCTGCCCTTCTTGAATATCTGAGGAGAAGGAAACAGAATCAGTAGCTTTTTCCAACAACTTCACCAATCGTGGAAAGCTGATGTCGCCATAGGCAAAGAAGATGGCGTTGTCAGGGCGGTACCATCGGCGGGCAAACCGCTGCAGGTCGGCTTGAGTGAAGGAGCGCACACGCTCTTCGGTGCCAAGAATGTTATGTCCGAGCGGATGCCCTTGGAAAAGTATGTTCTCGAACTCGTCGAAGATGAGCTCCGACGGTGTGTCGTTATAGCTTTCTATCTCTTCGCAGACCACTGTCTTCTCGCGTTCGAGTTCAGTTTCAGGATATTCGCTGCAGAACACGATGTCGGTGAGCAGGTCGACGGCTCGCCCGACATGCTCGTTGAGGATGGCGGCATAATAGGTCGTCGCCTCCTTTGTTGTGAAAGCGTTGAGGTCGCCTCCCACGCGCTCCAGGTGGTTGATGATCTGCATGGCTGAGCGGTGACGGGTGCCTTTGAAGGTCATGTGTTCGCAGAAGTGGGCAAGTCCTTCCTCGCCCGGCAGTTCGTTGCGAGTGCCGGCAGCAATCTGATAACCGCAATAGAGAACGCGTGAGGCGTCGGGACGGTGGATGATGCGCAACCCGTTGGGGAGCGTAACAGTATTGTAGGTCATAGTATTCTTATAGATACTCACTGAAGTCGGTGAGTCGCATGTCGCCCTTGCGTAGATAGGTGTCGTGGAAGGCGAGAGCGGCACGCATCGACTGTGGTTCGTGGCCGCGTGGTGCAACGCGGTGCAGATAGTCGCGTAGCAGCGGGCGGTAGTCGGGATGGGCGCAATGCTCGATAATCTCCTCTGCCCGACGCATAGGACCCTTGCCACGCAGGTCGGCAATGCCTTGCTCAGTGACGATGACGTCGACGTCGTGCTCGGTGGAGTCTACGTGGCAGCACATCGGCACGATGGCAGAAATGGCGCCGCCCTTGGCTGTGGATGGTGTGGTGAAGATGGAGAGATAGCCGTTGCGCTCGTAGTCGCACGACCCGCCGATACCGTTCATCAGGCTCGATCCACACACATGGCTGGAGTTCTCGTTGCCATAGATATCGCACTCCAGGGCCGTGTTCACGGCGATGACACCTAGTCGGCGAATCACCTCTGGCGAGTTGGCAATCTCGCTCTGTCGCAGTGTGAGGTGTTTCGAGAAGTAGTCGATGTTGTCGTACACCATCTTCAAGTGTTCGTTGGTGACCGTCATCGCCGTTGCCGACGCGTTGATGATTTTTCCTTCGAGCATGTAGTGGATGGCGGCATCCTGAACTACCTCGCTATAAACGTGGAAACGAGGGATGAGTGGGCTCGCTGCCAGCGCTTTGAAAACGGCGTTGCCCGTAGCGCCCACACCACTCTGAATGGGCAGGAACTGTGGCGGGATGCGCCCGGAACGGATGTCGCCTGCCAGCAGCTGTGCTACGTTCTGACCGATTTGTGCTGTAGCAGCATCGGGTTCGTTGAACGACCGCGCCTCTTCTGGGATGCAGGTCTCGATGACGCCCGCAATCTTCCAAGCCTCGATGGCAACGAAGTCGTCACCCACACGGTCGTAAGGGGCGATGATGGGGATGGGCATGCGTCCGAAGCCGCACTCTGTGGGCTCGTAGGTGTCGTGCAGGCGTCGCGCGTTAGGATTATGATAGGTGTTGTGTTCGATGATGATGTGGCGTGCCAGCCTCACCACCGTTGCCGTGATGCCTCCTGCCGACGTGAGGAATGCCTTGCAGATGTCCTGTCCCTCGATGAGGTCGGAAACCTCGACAATGGCCCAGTCCACCTTTCCATAGAAGCCGTGACGCAGGCGCTCGGCAACATGTCCAAGGTGCATATCCTCGTAGTCGATTTCGCCCTGGTTGGTATGGATGCGGAAGTCCTTGTTGGTAGAGAAAGGCGCGCGAAACCTGATGGCCTTCGCAGCTGCGAGGTCGCCCTCTACGCTCTGGCACGACGATGCTCCCGTGAGCAGTCCCACCTGAAACGGTTGCCCACTTTCGTGCAAGGCGACAGCCCGCTTTGAGAGAGCTCGGAAGAATCCCTTTGGATTTCCGCTTGGTGTGAAACCAGAGACGCCCAGCATAGCGCCGTCTTCAATCAGGCTTGCAGCCTCTTCTGCCGTTATCCTTTTATAAGCCATAGTCGATATGAATCAGTTCTGTATCGGTAATTAATGGTTCAATTGCGGTATATTTATAAGTCGCAAAGTGTATATGTATGCAAATTCGGGCGCAAAGTTACGAATAATCTTGCAAATATGCAACTATTGATGCAAAAAAAACATTTTGCCGACCGTATTTCTGCTGCAAGTGAAGGTTTTATGGACAGAAATACACTTCGCATCTTTTTGATAAGTTCTTTAAAAGCCCGTTTTGCAGCCCATCTTACAAGGGTTAAATTTTGCGTCATTTCTCATTTATTTGCTTGAAAATAACATCATGAACTTACGGGGTGAAATTTCTTGCGATTTCCTGAATAGTCTTCTTAAAAAAAATATATCTTTGCAGAGGAATAACTAAAACAAATAGTACAGATGATGAAGAAAATGATGTTTTTTAGTCTGTTGCTCCTTGCCACATCGATGCAAGCACAGACGGCGAGAAAGTTTACCATCGACCTGACTGAAGACGGAAAGGCACAGATGGTGTGTTTCCTTCCTGAAACCTCATCGGGACAGGCAATCGTAGGTGTTCCGGGCGGTGGCTATTCGATGTTGTCGAACACCCATGAGGGCTATCTGGCCTCCGAGTGGCTCAACAACCAAGGCATCGCCTATTTCGTGGTGAACTACCGACTGCCTGGAGGCGATCGCACGAAGCCTATGGGCGATGTGCAGAAGGGTATAAGGATTGTGCGCGACTCCGCTGCCGTGTGGGGCATCAATCCTCATGATGTGGGAATCATGGGATTCTCGGCAGGCGGCCATCTGGCCTCGGTTATCTCGACCCATTCCGACTTCGCCTCGCGCCCAGACTTCTCCATCCTTTTCTATCCTGTCATCTCGATGGACGAGCGGGTTTCCCATGTGTGGTCGTGTCGTAACTTCCTGGGTGCAGAAGGGCAGAAGGACCCGGAACTCGTGCGCTCCTTCTCTACGCAAAACGCCGTGCGCCGCCACCTCACTCCGCCAGCTATCATCATTATGTCGAGCGACGACAATCTGGTGCCGCCCGTTACCAACGGACTGGAGTACTATAAGGCTATGCGCAACGCAGGCAACGAGTGTGCCATGCTGCTCTATCCCACCGGTGGTCACGGCTATGGATTCGGACAGTGGTTCCCCTATCGCGACGAGATGCTTGCCACGCTTGGCAAATGGCTCAAGGCACGCAAGACACCAAAGCCCGATGCCATCAAAGTGGCGTGCATCGGCAATAGTATTACTGATGGTCACGGCATCGACCTTGCTGAGCAGAACGGCTATCCAGCACAGCTACAACGCATGCTAGGAGATGGCTATTGGGTGAAGAATTTCGGCGTCAGCGCCCGTACCATGCTCAACAAGGGCGACAACCCCTACATGAAGGAGATGGCTTGGGAAGACGCACAAGCCTTCAAGCCCGATCTCGTGATTATCAAACTGGGTACTAACGACTCGAAACCCCAGAACTGGCAGTACAAAGACGAGTTCAAGCAAGACCTCTGCCAGATGATTACAACGCTGCGTCCCGACCTCCTACAGCCAGCCAAGAAAGTCAAGAAGGGAAAAAAGAACAAGGCCGCACCAGCTGTAGCAAAGCCGCAGATATTCCTCTGTACGCCTATACCTGCCCTGAAGCCATCGTGGAACATCAACGACTCCATCATTGCCAATGGCATCATTCCCATTCAGCAGGAAGTGGCGAGCCAATATGGTCTGAAGGTCATCGACCTCCACACACTCTTCGGAACTGATCCGGGCAACTTGCAAAACGACGGCATCCATCCTAATGAGAAGGGTGTACGCCACATGACGCAAATCATCGCCGACGCAGTTAAAGGGGGTGAGTAGTTAAACTATATAGAATTTGACAAGGAAAATGTAGGGACGCAACGTGTCGCTTTATTGGAGTAAGAAATCCTGCCCAAGTAACGCGACACGTCGCGTCCCTACATTTATTTCCGCTTTGCGGCGCTTTTTAAAGAACAGGACAAAACAAAAACGAAATAAGAAAACAATTGGTTTTTTCTTCGCCGTTTCAAAGCAAACGGATGTTATTTTATTTTAATGTGAACGATATTTTTGTGTGAATGCTGCTATATTCCGAATAATCTTTGTATATTTGCAGTGAAATAAACGGAAATCCTATGGCTAAGCATCCTTTATGGTCAGACGAATACTGGCTGCTGCTCATGCAGCTGTATTTGAAGAAGCCCGTCGGCGTGAAGGCTCTTTATTCGCGTCCGTTGGTGGCATTGGCACTTGAGTTGCACATACCGCCACAGTATCTGTATGAACAGCTGTTCCGCTTGCGCACCATCGACACGCCGCGCATGGAGAAGCTCTGGAAAGACTATGGTCGCAATCCGCGCCGTCTGAGCCGGGGCGTGAAGCTGTTGCGCCAGAAGTTGGGCTATGCCGATATGTTCTTCGAGGGCGTAGAGCTCAACGAGACTTGGGAGAAGGATTTTTATCCAGTGGAGGGCGTAGAGAACACGACGATTACTCCTGTGATGCTCATCCTCATCCTCGACCAATACTTCCGCCTCACTCCTCTGACGATGGTCACCGAGACACCCGAGGTGCAGGAATTGGCACGATTGTTAAAGATGAAGCCACGCGAGGTTGTCGATATCATGGAGATATACCAGTTCTGCGACCCCTGCCTGAACCGTAGCGACTTTCTGACGAGCCCGTTGCTCGACCCTTGTTTCCAAATCTGGAAGCGCTTTGGCAACGACAGCCCACAGAAGCTGGCTGCGCTGGCCGCTCAGCTGAAGGAATACTTCAAGTAGGCGTTGGGTCCGGGCGCAAACGAATCACAACAAAAAGAAATCGTGGCACAAGGAAACATACAAGAACAACAACTTGAGCAGCGACAGCAGCAACGCCTTACGCAGCAGCAAATGCAAGTGGTGCGCCTGCTGGAGATGCCACTGGCGGAGTTCGAGGACAGCATCCGTATGGAGCTCGACGACAACCCTGCCTTGGAGAGCAGCACCGATCCTGCCGATATGGCAGAAGGGGCGGACTATGGCGATGCAGCCGAGGGCGGCGATGCGCCTGATGACTTTGCTGAGGCCTCTGAGCGCCAAGACCGCGAGGATGCACTCGAGATGGCATTGGAGGGTATTGGTCGTGATGACGAGATGCCCACGCCTTACGGCAACACGACCTATCAGGCTGCCGACAATGAGGAAATGGTGTTTGGCAATACAACATCGTTCTACGACAAGTTGAAGGAGCAGATGGGTGAGTTGGAGCTCACCGAGCAGGAGCAGCTCGTCATGGAATACCTCATCGGTTCGCTCGATGGCGACGGATATCTGCGCAAGAGCCTCGACAGCATCAGCGACGACCTCTACATCCATCAGCATATGGACCTCAGCGAGGAAGCCATCGAGCAGGTGCTCGAGAAACTGCAGACCTTCGACCCTGCCGGCATCGGCGCTCGTACGCTGCAGGAGTGCCTGCTGCTGCAGATTGCCCGCAAAGAGGCTGATGGCAACGAAAAGGCCCCATTGCTGCGACGCGTGGTAGCCGACTACTACCCGGAGTTCATTAAGAAGCACTGGCATAAGATTCAGGATGCCCTGCATCTGAGCGACGTGCAACTTGAGAGCCTGAAGGCTGAGGTGCGCAAGCTCAATCCGAAGCCGGGCGCCTCATTGGGTGAGGCTATGGGCCGCAATCTGCAACAGATCACTCCTGACTTCATCGTCGATACGGCTGACGATGGAACGGTTTCCTTCTACATCAATCGTGGGCAGGTGCCTGAGCTGGTGGTGTCGCCGTCGTTTGCCGATATGGTGGATGCCTATAAGAACAACCGCGAAGGCATGAGCCGGCAGGAGAAGGAAGCTCTGCTCTATGCTAAGCAGAAAGTGGAGCGGGCACAAGGATTCATCGATGCCGTGAAACAGCGCCGCCACACGCTATATGTCACGATGAAGGCCATCATCGATTGGCAGCGTCGCTATTTCCAGGAAGGCGATGAGGCTGAGCTGAAGCCGATGATTCTGAAAGACATCGCCGACCGGACGGGTCTCGACATATCAACCATCTCGCGTGTCTCGAACATGAAATATGCTCAGACTCGTTGGGGAACATTCCCGCTTCGCCATTTCTTCAGCGACGGAATGGTCACGCAGGATGGCGAGGAGCTCTCCACCCGTAAGGTGAAAGTGGCGCTGCGCGAGCTCATCGCAAAGGAAGACAAGAAGAAGCCCATGAGCGACGAGGCGCTCACCGCTCAGCTGAAGGCCGAAGGATACCCCGTGGCCCGGCGCACGGTAGCGAAATACCGTGAACAGATGGGAATCCCGGTGGCTCGTCTGCGCAAAGGATGACAGTTTGGAAGCATAGAGACAACATTGTGAAAGAGAAGCATATCATACTTAGTGCACGCATCATTAGCTTGGTGTTCACGCCGTTCTATCTGCCATTGGTGGGACTGGCGGCACTCTTCATGTTCAGTTATCTAGGCATGCTGGAATGGAACTACAAGGCAATCGTGCTGCTCATCGTGTATCTCTTCACCGTTCTGCTTCCTACGCTGCTCATCCGCTTCTATCGTCGCTTTCAGGGCTGGAG
>JAEEGF011553790.1_pt1 | contig 92163 bp, 79 predicted proteins | sample 9134171 | NCBI WGS metagenome assembly JAEEGF01 (sample SAMN16246542, study PRJNA631951) | gut metagenome | biome: gut microbiome; feature: rumen; material: AP-attached | host: Bos | place: Iran: Karaj | collected 2018-10
AGATCCCAATGATATGTCAGCATGCTCTGCTGTACGGGATTCTCTTTTCTCGAAGGATCGATGCAATCAAGATAAAGCTTGTAATTCTTTTCTTTTATTGCATACATGAAGATCTCGACAAGTCTCTCCGGAGTAACATCGGCAGGAATGTCCTTAACCGTGTAGAAGCCTTCCTTCAGTGCCTCGAGCTTCTCCTCGTCAATGAATTTACCGGTATGCTCGCCGGCTTCGCAGTATTCGCCCATGATATGACCGGGGACGTACAGTGCGATAGGCTCGACAACCCAGGCCATAACGGGTGAGGCAGTCTTACTCTCGTTGGCGTCGGGAATATCGTAGGTAATGCCTGTGATCTTACCGATCACAGACCACTCGTGAACATCGGCCATCGTGCTGTCAACCTGGCGGCGGTAACGCTTAACCGCCTCATAAGGTCCGAGCCACTCTCTTCCGTCGATCTTTAAGAAATACATACCGTCCGAGCGTGTTCCTGTCCAGATATATTCTCCGTCTGTGCCGTCGAACTGATTGTCAGGATATCTGATGTCATCCAGCACAACGATCTTGTCCCTCATATCCTCGATAGTATACTTCTTGAAATCCGGAACGGGGAAGTTCTTATCGACTTTGTTTTCCGAATTCGCAGCGAGGAAATCGTTCCACGCCTTTTCACTCGCATCGGCAAAATGCTTGCGAAGGTTCTCTTCATTCTCAAGATATACGGTCATAGCGGGATCAACGGTATTGATATTGCCGGCTCCGCCCTTTACGCAGGCCTTTGCGCGTGCATAAAGCGCCTGAATGCGCTCATCGTTCGGAGCGAACTCAACAAGTAGCTTTATCCTTCCGAGCGCGTCTTCCTTGTTGCGGAATACATAGCCCGCAGCGCCCTGAGCGCGTGCTACTTCCTTCTCATACTCCTCAAGATAATGGGAAGCCTGCCCGATACGAGAGCTTAAGTTCGATTCGTCGATCGTAAATACTGATGCATCAAACATTGTTTATATTCCTTTCCGTAATTTTATTCTTTATCTCTATGATGCCTGTCACCCATTCAGAGTGACAGGCACCGTTTTTGCGTTATTAAGACAGTGGGATCGCGGTCGATGTATCGATGTAAACTTCGGAATACTGCTCCGTGATATAGCCTTTCTGAGTCTCGCTGAACTGTATGCAGTACCAGCCTTCAACAGAGGATTCGGGCAGATAGATGAACTTGGAACCTAAGGATCCCTTGCCCAGAACCGCGCTGTCCGTGGTCGCCTCCGAACGGATATTTACGGTGTTCGAGGTCACGCGAACGAATATCTTGTTCATGCTCTTCAGTTTATTGAGAGCATCATCGTTGAACATCAGATAAACCGTATATACATATCCCGTCACACTGCCGGATCTGATCTTGGTCCACTCACTGCCCCACTCGAGGACCTCACAGTAGCCCATCGGCTTCATATAGGCGATCGTGGAATAATCCGTACCAGCGCCGCTGCGGATATTCAGGCGGCTCTCAACATTGGCCAGCGCATATTTGAATGTGATCGTAAAACCGGGCTCGACGGGAGCCTCGGTAGGAGTAGGTTCGGGACTGGGCTCGGCGGTAGGCTCCGCTGTGGGCTCTGCCGTAGGCTGAGGCTCATCTGTCGGCTGCGGGATATCAGTCGGTGCATCGGTGGGAACCGGATCGGCCGCAGGCTCATCCGTAGGCTCCGGTATATCGGTCGCGGGCGCCGATGTAGGCGGTGCGGGCTCAGTCGTCGCAGGAGTATCCGTCAGGGTTTTGTCCGTCCCATCGGCAACCTGCGTTATATCATCGGGAACCGTGGAAGCTGGCGGTGAATCCTTATCATCCGCGGGACTCACTGCCGCATCGGAATAAACCGCTTTGTCTGCCCGGTTGATGAAGGTCGTCCACCCGACCAGCAGCACCCCTAAAAAAATCATGCATAATAATTTATAGTGTTTGCGATACCACATCTCACAATACTCTCCGGATTATTTTTTAAGAACGGGCGGATCGAATACGGAAACTCCCGCCCCGATGGTATAGTAATAGACGGATGTGCCGCTCGAATCATAGAAAAAGCAGCGGTCTCCGACTATATTTATCCATTTGTGATTACCTTCCCTGATCAGCCTTTCATCACCCGTGGAACGGTCTATCATATACAGTCCGGCCTCACCCGAAGTATCACACTGTATAAATATATATCGGCCTGTTGCCGTGATGTTATAAGCACTGATGCTCTTTTTCGAAAGTGTCTCACCGCCGGAGCCGTCCAGCCCGACCGACTTCAGCCTGTGATGGTCGTTAACATCGATATAATAAACCGTGCTGCCGATGACCCAGGGATTATAGAAACTGCCGTCGAGCTCCTTAGTACCTGTAAGTGATGATTTACCGACGCTGTAGAGGCCTCTGTCGCCCGACACGCCTCCGTAATACAGCCTCGAACCCGCTGCGGATACGAGCACCGACTCATCAAGACTTAACGGCACATCGTCCTTGCCGTCTATATCGGTCCTGTGGATCACCAGCGGCTCACCTTCGGCGTAATGCTGATAATAAACCTGTCCGTCGTAATACAGCACGGAACCGACAGGCTTGTTCCATAGCATCTTCTGGTGCCTGCCGTTCGGTGTTATGCGGAAAACTCCGTTGCTGTAAAAAGTGAACACCGACTGCGCCGCCTGGTCCTTGAGGTTGTTCATTCTCGAATAGTACAGATAATGGTCATCGTGATTGATAAACCTGACCACATCTTTCGTAATAAATTTAAAATCATCGAGATCGTAGCTCATCGAATAGAAAAGCCCCTGATCCCTGTAATTTGAAAAATAAATGCGTTCTCCGTCATCGCAGAACATGCCGTAATTGTAGAGGTTTCCGGCGGTATTGCCGACGATCCCGGGATTGCTCTTGAATGTCATGTCGGATATCTTTGAATACGCTATGGCACCGATCACAATAAGAGCAAAGACCGCCACTGCCGCAAAAACCGATTTCCCGTTTTTCTTTCCGGCCATGGACTGATCCTCCTTTAATCTACCGACTCGAATTATAAACGCTTACATAATAATTATAATTAAACAGTCTGAGATAAACAAGCATTAACTTTTGTAACCTTAAGCATTCATTTTTTAACATTTACTTCACCATCCCATCACAATTGCATCACAATTTCCGTCTAAAATGGGTTTCAGAAAACAGATGCAGGCAGCATTTGTCAGGAGGTAACAATATGACAGCAAAGAAAGAAAAGAAAGCAGTAAAAGTTATCTTAAGAGTATTGCTGATCGTCGCGCTCGCGATAATCGTCGGATTCGGCGGCAGCATAGGATATCAGATCTACAGGGCCGGCAGTTCGGACGAACAGACAACGGTCATCGGCTCACCGGTCATCAATGAGATCGGCAGCGGTTCGGAAAAGGGCTATGACGTGCTCACACCCACAGCGGTTCCAGATGCCGCGATCAGTCCTCTCTCGCTCTCGACAAACGATGTCAGCGCCGTTGTTGAGACCATGACCCCCGCCGTAGTCGCCATCAACTGTAAGATAACCTACACGCAGGAAAGCTTCTGGGGCATGCCTCAGACCTATTCCGGCACGGCCAGCGGCACGGGCTTCTTTGTATCGCAGAGCTCCGATAAGCTCTACATAGCCACCAATAACCACGTTGTGGCGGACGCTCAGGAGATCACCGTAACACTTTGCAACGAAAAGGTTGTTCCCGCCGAGACCGTAGGTACGGATCCGAGCTACGATCTGGCAGTCATCTCGGTCTACTTGAGCGATCTTTCCGAAGACGATCTCGCGGCAGTCAGGATCGCGTCACTGGGCGATTCAGACACCGTAACTGTCGGTTCGATGTCGATCGCGATCGGCAATGCGCTCGGCTACGGACAGTCGACCACAGTCGGCTACATCAGCGCGCTTAACCGCGAAGTCACCGTCGAAGGCAATACAAACAGCCTGATCCAGACCGATACCGCGATCAATCCCGGCAACAGCGGCGGTCCACTTCTCAACGTACACGGACAGGTCATCGGCATCAATTCGGTCAAATATTCCGATACCAGCGTTGAAGGCATGGGCTACGCCATCCCGATCAATACAGCTATCCCGATCATCAACGATCTGATAGATGATGTTACGCTTGACGCTTCCGAGATCGGATATCTCGGCATCGAAGGCAAGGACGTCACTGAGTCCTACTCTACCGGCTTCGGCATGCCCGTAGGCGTATATGTATTCTCCATCGCTCCAGACTCTCCCGCCGCCGCTTCGGAGCTGCGTGAGGGCGATATCATCACAGCGATCAACGGCAGAAAGGTCAGCACCATGGAGGACTTGAAGAACCGCATTTCAAAGATCAGGGTCGGTGAGACCGCAGAGCTGACCGTTCAGACGATCAGGGCGGGCCGCTACGAGGAACACACCGTTACCGTGACACTCGCGAAGAGACCTGATTAATACAAATACAAAAACGAAAAAGGTGCCTGTCACCATACGGTGACAGGCACCTTGTCTTATTAAAAGCGCTTTAAACACTCCGTTATCTTTCTGATCATCACAGGCTGCGAGAAAGGCTTAAGAACAAAGTTCTCCGCACCGAGCTCATAGCCCTTGCTCTCGATCTGGGATGTGATCTCCGCCGTGATCATCATCACATGCACATCCGAAAAACGCTCGTCCGATTTGATCCGTCTGATGAAATCAAAACCGTCCATCTCGGGCATATTGATGTCCACCAGTATAAGATCCGGCTTACGCTTGTCCATGATCTCGAGCGCCTGTTTGGCTGAAATACACGGGATAACACTGTATTCGTCCTTTAGCAGCTGCTTCGCATGTTCCAGAATGGCTGCCATATCATCGATGACCATAATGGTCTTTCTCAGTTCTGATAGCTGCATTTGTCCACGCTTTCTTATTCGACGGAAGCAATGTAATAATAGATCGGCTGTCCGCCGTTATGTATCTCAACATCTACACTGTCATGCTTCTCCATTACGGCATCGGCGATTGCCTGTGCGGAAGCCTCGTCGGCCTCCTCGCCGTAATAGATACTGATGAGCTCCGAATCCTCATCTATCATCGACTCGATAAGCCCTACAGCGGTCTCGAAAAGGTCTGTTCCGACACTCTGGATCGTATGATCGTCGAGGCCCATGTAGTCGCCCATCTTGATCTCCTTGCCGTCTATCTTCGTATCGCGAACGGCATAGGTTACCTGACCTGTCCTGATGTTCTTCATCGCGTCGCGCATCGCAGCTTCGTTCTCGTCAACGGTCTTGTCGGGAAGATAGCTGATGATCGCCGCAATGCCCTGAGGAACTGTCTTCGAAGGAATAACAACGATATTCTTGTCCTCGGTCATGGCCTTTGCCTGATCCGCCGCAAGAATGATGTTTTTATTGTTGGGCATGATGAATATCGTGTCAGCGTTGACCGCGTCGATCGCATTCAGCATGTCTTCGGTGCTGGGGTTCATGGTCTGACCGCCCTCGATCAGATAATCAACGCCCAATCCGTTGAAAATCTCGTTGATGCCCTCGCCGATCGAAACAGCGATGAAACCTACGGGCTTACGGGGCTCTGCGGGCTTGGGCTCCTCAGCTGCGGGTGCGGGTGCCGCGCCGTTTGCTGCCTGAGCCTTCTCCTGCTCGAGGAAAAGCTTTTCATTGTGCTCCTCGCGCATGTTGTCAACCTTCATCTTTGTGAGCTGACCGTACTCGAGGCCCTTTTCGAATGCCTTTCCGGGATGATTGGTATGAACATGTACCTTAACTACCTCATCGTCCGCCACGCAAACGATCGAATCGCCGATCGACTCAAGGAATGCCTTGAATTTGCGCTCTTCCTGCTCACCAAACTCCTTCTCGAGCAGAATGATGAACTCGGTGCAATAACCGAATTTGATATCCGCGGTAGAAATATTCTCTGTATTGACGGGACCGCGCTCGCCCGATGCGGCGGGAACGGTAGGTGTGCTCTCACCGGTAAAGCTGAACTCCTTGCCGCAGAGCACGTCATATCCGCCCTTCATGATAACGAGCAGACCCTGTCCGCCCGAATCCACAACACCGGCTTCCTTAAGTACGGGAAGCAGCTCGGGAGTCAGCGCCAGTACCTCTTCCATATGCTCGATGATCTTGCCGACAAACTCGACCAGATCCTCAGTCTGTCCTACCAGCTCGGCTGCCTTTTCGGCTCCGCCCTTAGCCACGGTAAGGATAGTGCCCTCCTTGGGCTTCATAACAGCCTTGTAAGCGGTCTCAACAGCCTTTGTAAAGGCCGCGGAAACAACATCGACCGTTATCTCGTCATAATCACGTATAACCTTTGTAAAGCCGCGTAAAAGCTGAGAAAGGATAACGCCGGAATTACCTCTCGCGCCGCGGAGCGAACCGCTCGAGATAGCCTTGGCCAGTTCCTCCATGCCGGGGTCGTGAAGAGCGTTGACCTCTCGAGCCGCCGACATGATCGTCATGGTCATGTTTGTACCGGTATCTCCGTCGGGAACGGGGAAAACGTTCAGCTCGTTGATCACATCCTTCTCGGAATCTATAGCCTGTGCTCCCGCAAGGAACATCTTGCGCATGAGCGCCGCATTAACCGATTTAACAATCACGATATATTCCTCCTAATATCCTTTAATCAATCACGCGAACGCCGTCAACATAGATATTGACCGTTACAACATCCAGTCCGGTACATTCTTCGACTTTATATTTAACCGTCTCGCGAAGATTCTCGCAGACAGAAGGAATATTCACACCGTAAGAAACAATAATATGAAGGTCTATCCTGAGCTTATTGTCCTCTACCCTGACATTGACTCCGTTCGCAAGGTTCTCAACCTTTAAGAGCTTTGCCAGACCGTCGCGCACGTTGATCGATGCCATACCGACTATACCGAAGCACTCGCATGCAGCGGCGCCGGCGCACTTTGCGATCACGTCATTGTCAACAATAATCTCACCGTTTTCGGTCATTATAGTAACGTTCATGTTTTGTCCTCCTCTTTGGGACCGGCTTTCCGGCCGATCCTGATTTTCTGCCTTACAAAAGCAAATATGGGACTGCCAAAAGCAGCCCCATACAAATCGCCGTTAAGCACGCTCTACCTTGCCTGCTCTTAAACATGAAGTGCAAACATACATCTTCTTTGTTCCGCCCTCAGTCTTTACCCTGACAGACTTAACATTTGACTTCCATACTCTGTTCGCACGTCTCGAAACGTGGCTTCTGGAGTAACTCAGATGATGTCCGTACATGTTAGCCTTCTCACAGATCTCACACTTTGCCACCTAACACACCTCCTTAATCCATATTAGGCGCAGAAAATTATTTCTTTAAATGCCTCAAACAAACCGATTTTAACATAAGCCCAAAAATAATGCAACAGTTTTTTATTTCAGATTTTTGTCGATGAATTTACGGCCCTTCTTGTCCATTTCCTCTTCCTGCTCCTTATCCTTCGGAGTCTTCTTTATGCGGTCGATGACCTCGGGAATGGCGTCAAGAACGCGTGTCACCGTATCCTGGTTCTTGATGTTGACGAGCCTGGTCTTGCCGTCCTGAATGACCAGCACCGAATTGGCGGTTATCTTTCCGCCCATGCCGCCGCCTGCGCTGTTCTTCGAATCCTTGGCAAAAGCGCCCGCGCCTACCGCGAAGGAAACATCAACGAGCGGCACGATGATCGTTCCGTCGTCAAACCTAACTGCGTCTCCGACAACCGTCTTTGCGGAAATAAAAGAATCCATTCCCTTAAACAATGCTGCTGCGGTCTCGTTAAAATTCTCAGCCATATCAGTCTTTCCCCTCTGCTTTTATTGTCTTATAAACGAATCTGCAATCCTTTTTTAAAATAACCTGCAATGCGATGAACAGTACCGTCCCGAGTCTCGCATGCCCTCTGAACCCGATATTGCCCTCGAGTACCTCGTTCTCGAAATCAGGCTCGAACTTCATATGATCAGTAAACAGACCGTAGGTCGCGCCAACCGCGGCAGTGATATATCCGGTAGTCGAAGGATCCTCGAACCCGTAATGCGCCCGGCCCTTGAGCCGTCTCGGAAGTATATGCCTCAATGCGGCGAACAGGCGGTTTAAGGCATAGCTTATGCCGTTCCTGAACCTCGGATCGTCTATGATCTCTTTGTAGTGCACCAGTTTATTATAAATGTTCTTGAGCTTTTCGGCAATATCGGTTTTCTTTGCCTCAAGTTTGTCGAAGAAGCTCTGTTTTTCCTCTGCGTCGCCGTTTCCCTCTTCGGGCTCGGGAATTTTGACGGGCTTTTTGCTCTTTTTCTTTTTGCCGACCTTGTGGCCCGGGATCTTGTCGTCACCGGTTGGCTCGCTTATGATTACCGCTTCGCTGTCGGTTTTCCCGGTTACGGTCACCGCTTCGCTGTCCTTACCGGCGGCTGCGGTTTTGATATCGGCTTCAGCGGTCGTATCGGTCTTGTCCGACACATCCGTTTTATCCGTGGCATCCGTATTTTTCGGACCGTTTTTATCCGCACCGGATTTCCCGTCATCTGCCTTATTTATCTCTGATCTATCCGACTCTGACTTGCCTAAATCGGCCTTATCAGAATCTGACTTACCTGTGTCTGCTTCTTTATCCTTATCACCGTCACCGGCCTCATTTTTACCGCCGTCCGGCTTTTTATCGGTATCTCCGTTCCTGTCCTTAAGTGCGAATCCGAATATCCTGATCTGTTTGGCCAATCCGTCTTCACCGTAGGATACGATCACATGGACCAGGTGCAGCAGCCACGTCACATGCACATCGGCAGCTATCGCCTCTGCTTTTTCAGCCTTTCCGCGGTACCTGACAGGCACCAACAGGACCAGCAAAAGCAGGAAAAGCACGAGTCCCAAGAGACTCAGCAGAACGATCCCTATGATCTTCAGGATCATCAATATCACAGAAAGCATGCTTTCCTCCCGTTAAACCGAACCAAAATACTTCCTTACATCGAAACCGCCGGTCGCTTCGTATATCTCCCCAACCAGTTCGGCTGCCAGCTCGCACGCCTCTTCCCTGGTGTTGGCGAGCCCTATTATATGCAGATCTGTGTCCGACCTGCGATAATGCTCAAAAAGCAGCTCTCCCATGTTGTAAATATCAAAGAGATTCTTTTCGTTTGTCGCGAGCGTGATACAGAAAGTCGTGGCTGATGTCGCCCTTCTTCTCTTAACGCGTCTGCGAATGCTGCCGAGCTCTTTCCTGATGCGCTCGGAGCATCGAAGATTATCATCCCAAGTGATCATACTGTCCCCGTGTTATCTGTTGGTCTTTGCCGTGTCCAGGATAAGCTTAACGGCAACCATTTTCTCATAGGTATCGCGGCAGCCGTCGAGCGAATCGCGAACATAGTTCATTACATCCGTGCGTGAGTTGAAAAATACGGGCAGCTGTGAAAGGATCGCTGCCATTCTGGCCCTCTGCATGAGCTTCATGTCACTGCCGAAAGCCTCCGAAAGCTCTGACTTTATCTCCTCGAACCTGCCCTGAACCTCAACCTCCGCAAGCTCATGCGATGCCTCGTCCTTCAGGTCCGCAAATACGGAAGGCGACATCAGTTTTTCGCATGAATCAAAGGTCTCGAGAAGCGGTCTCACATCGGTGTCGCTGCCGTCAAGGTTCTGCTTGGCCGCGCGTGTCTGATACTTCTGCAGTCTCTCCATAACGGGCTCGAAGATGCCCTCGAGCATCTGCAGGCTCTTGAGCACATCATCGCTCATTTCCTTATCCGCAGGGTTTGCCAGGCCCTCTGCCGCCTCGGAAACCAGTACCTTTACATTGGCGGTCTCCTTCGCGAAAACAGTCTCAACATTGGCGAAACACATAACCATGACAGCCATGCGGTTTACTATTGTCTCTGCTGATTGCAGCAGCTCGCTCATGTCGGTGATCACCTGCACAGCCTCTATCAGACGGGCTTCGAGCACCGGATAGGAAATCTCATCCACATTGTCGTAATCGGCGCCTGCCAGCTCGTTAAGCTTAGCTTCAAGTTCGGGATACACATCGGACGAAACCGACTTAAGTCCGGACGAAGTTCTCAGCATATACAGTTCGCGGTCGAGTGCCAGCGAATCGGTCCCGATGTATTTCTTAAGTGAGTTCTCCATGATATCAAAGAATTTGGTCTTTGACATCCTGAGAGGAAGCTGGGATACCGCCAGTTTGATGTTCTCGTTGATCTCGGCATTCTCTCCGCTCGAGAATACGGCAGAGAGCACATCTCTCGCCGCGGCGTCGTTGTTGAACACCTTGAGCGTGCTCTTGTCGACGGGCTTGATGCGGTTGATCACATACTCATGCAGCTTAAAGCGGTCGGAATATGATATCAGGTCAATCGCGAGCTCTTTTACGCTCTCCCTGAACTCAAATATCCTGCGGCTCACTTCGGCGATATCCGCGTTTTCAAGGCCGTCCAGATATACGATCTTTACGATATCCGACAGCTCGCCGACAACCTCTTTGCCGTGAGGCAGCTCGTCAAACGAATGGTGTCTCGCGTCGCCCTCACCGGGCTTTCCCGCCCAGGACTCATAGAACATGTAATAATCAATGGCTCCCATGACCATCGAAATAAGATAATAGCACTCGGGAACATCCTTCTCGAGATAATTCTTTGAACTCATAACAATCCCTTGAACGCGCGCGATTGGATTTAGCCTGAACGGCTACGCGCGCAGTACATATTTGATAAAAGCGTCGATATAGCATGCCGCGGGTGAAGCGGAAAACGAAGGCGTACCGATAAAGCCCGAAAAAACGCTCACAAAGCCCGTAACGCCCGATACGATAAGGAACACAGTACCCAGCAGCTGATACACAAAAACGCTCCTGCAGATAAACGCGAACAAGTAAAAGACCGTGCTGCAAAAAACAGTGAAAACCAGATCGATCAACAGCAGGCGTAAGCTCCCGTACATTCCTGCGGTACCGTAAAGCATGACCGAGATCAGCACGATCACCGGCAGGCTGTACACTGTAAGTGCCGCGATCTCGAGGAGCGCGGCTTTAAGTTTAAGCGAACCCACAGTTTTCAGCCGAGAACGTATGCCGCTCTCAAACTCAGAAACGACCGGGTTGCACGAACAGAAGCAGACCAGCATCAGCAGCATCGCGATCATCCCCGCGATCATCTGTCTGTAGATCATGCCGTTCGTGATATCCGAAGGCGATGTCTCACCGGTTTTGCCGTCAACGTATCTCACGTCGAACTTAAATCGGAACTCATCGCTGCCCGCCAAAGTTCCAAGATACTCCGAAAAGCCTTCAAAATCAAGCTTGTTTCTGCCCTCGACAGGCTCAAGCTTCTGGTATCTGACAAAAGCTTTGTCGAGGCATATCTCATACATCATACAGCCCGCGACGATGTCCGATATGACCGTCGAAACCTTATCGTCCTCGGCCGCGTACAGCATGACCGTTTCCGAAGGGCTGCCGCGCCGTACCGAATCACCGTATCCGTCCTTTATCACGAAAATGCAGTTGATATAGCCGTCAAGCAGCATATCGTACAGAGACGCGAACTCATCCGTATAAACATACAGCGCGTCATTTGCGCATATCTTTTCCGAAAGTATACGCGCCTCACTGCTGTCATCCTCCGTGACCAGCCCTATCGGCAGGCTCGAACGCTCCTCTGAGTGGATATTCAGTCCCATGATGACGAACAGGATGACCAGGCAGACGGCTATATAGCATATTGTGGCGGTCCGGTCCCTCAGCAGGAGCTTTAACCGCAGTGTAAATTCATTCATAGCAGCATCCTGATAAACCAGTAATTGGGTGTCAGTCTCGCAACCGAAGCCATCGCCTCGGGCAGATACATGATCGGTATAATGCCTCCGCCGGCGACCGTCAGCAGCAGGATCAGCATATTTGCCGTAATGACATAGCTCGCCACGCTCTTAAAGCATGATCCGAATATAACGAACGCAAAGCAGCTTACAAACACGACAGGCAGTATAACGGCGATTGCCGCAGGTTTTATCCTCACCGGCGTAAAAAGCTCCAGTACGGCCATGACCGCGCACAGCAGCAGTCCGCAGATAAGCGTATAGGCAAAAGCCTTGGACATATGTCCCGCGATCGGCCGGCGTCCGATGGTCGCCAGTCTCTTCTGCGCGCTCCCGAGCTTTTCCTTAAGCATGCTGAGTCCCGCAAACGCTCCGATGTAGAGCACCAGCAGCATGATCAGCGAATAGATGTAATAATTGACCAGCGATATACCTTCGAAACGCTCTATGTATTCCCTCTCGAAAAAAGTATCTTTCCCGAGAGCAGTGAATATAAGGTCATATGATACCGCTACGTTTTCGGAGGAGACAGCGTCGGCGGAGTATCCGTCCGCGGACATCACATCGTACAGGGTCTGACACCCTGCCTCAACCGCAGTGATGTACTGCGAATAACTTTCGAGCAGGTTCCTGTAGACTACTGCCTTTGTCGGATCCGAGCTGTTTATCACTGCCTTCATCGCGACATTGTTTATATTGATCAGATTAGCGGTAAAAGCCTCGGGTATCACGAGATACAGATCGAGTTCACCGTCCGCGAACCTCTCTTCGAGCTCCTCTTCGTCCGCTTCGACGACTTCGATGTACGAACTGAACACCTCATTGTCGCGGAAATAAGATATGAGCAGCGAGGAATACTCCGAGTCGTCCCGGTCCGCGACACCCATCGCGATACGCGGGCTCTCATAATCCGCGCGGCCGAACAGCACGGCAATGACCGCCGCAGCCAGGAGGATCGCGGCAAACAGACCGAGCCTCGGCTCATGCAGGATAAGCTTTAAGTCCTTTGTCAACATAATCTCTTACTGTACATGTTCATGCGTAAACAGATGGTCCTGACAATACTCATAGTTGCCGTTGCACTTCGAGCAGAAACGGAATTCCAGATTCGCTCCGTCGAGCTCCGTACGGCCGCATACCGCGCATTTGTGTCTGGTAATGACCTTTCTGCCGGTCTGGGGATCGTTTACCGAATGGCTCATTCCGTCACGCATGCCGGATGTATAGCTCCTCGAGAAATCCATCTTGCGTTTGATAGACTTCGGCGACAGATAGCTCCTTGTCATGAAGAAATAAACAAAGAAATTGGCCAGCGAAACAACGATAACTATCGTCGTGCAGACACCGAACGCGAATCCGCCTTTGACAAAACCGTCGATGATGTTATAGCCAAGTATCACAAAATAACCGATCATCAGCCACTTAGCCTTTATGGGGATCAGGAACATCAGATTGAACTGTGCCTGAGGGAATGTGGCCGCAAACGCGAGCAGCATCGACATATTGAGGTATCCGAGCGATACCGGGAAGCTGATCCCGGCTCCGAGATACAGTCTGGTGAAAATATAGATCAGCACTACCGCAAGAACATTCGCGAATATGCCCATGAAGTAGAACAGGTTGAACCTGAAGGTTCCCCAGACGTATTCGAGGCTGGTTCCGATCGAATAATAAACATACATCAGCAGTATGGACAGCAGCAGACTGCTGTCCATCGGCTGGATAAGGAACGTGAATATCCTCCAGACCTGGCCTTTGAGTACCATATCGATGTCGAGCATCAGATACGCGTAATATACCTGCGGGTTGATGTAGTAAACTATGAGTCCGAGCGCATACACGATCATCATATACAGCATCAGATTCTTTATGGCATATTTGCCGAATTTCCTTTCAAGCTTTAATAACACTAGTTGTCTTCCTCCTCGCTGATCTTAAAGATATTGTTGACCACGATCTCGCGGTTAACCTCGATCAGCATCTCATATTTTTCATTCCTCGGGGACTCGTCCTCAGCATCGGGGAATGCAATGATCTCAAAGTCACTGCCTGTAAGCTCACCGTTGCTGCCGGCCTCCTTATAATGGCGCATATCGTCGGTGCAGACCTGGATATTGCCGAGCGGCAGGATATGTCCTTTGCGCAGGAAAAGCGGTACTTCGCCGAGCGCGCATTCGATGTAATGATGTCCCGCGGGCATGACCTCGGTCGTATACTCCGATGCGGTCTTAAACTTAACGAAGAGCATCTCCTCGGGCAGATAAACATATCTGCCTACCGCGTTCTGTGTATAGACGGGCGCGATCATGAGCCCCTCGCCGAGCAGGAGCTGGTCCTCAACGGTATGCGCGTGGTCGTCGTCCTCATAGTCAAATCCGAGCGGTCTGAAAAGCATCTCGTCGTTGAGCGCCGCTTTAAGATACTCGCTGTAAAGGTACGGGATAAGCCTGTATCTTAGTGCGATTATCTCCCTGAAGCCCTCATTGTTGTCGAATTCGTAGCACTCCTGACGTCTGCTCCCTATAGTCGAATGATTGCGGAAAAGAGGCGTGAAAATGCTCAATGCGATCCATCTCATCAGCAGGTCTTCGCTGGTATCGTATCCGAATCCGCCGGTATCGGCGCCCGAATACAGGAAGCCGCACATATTGAGGCCGGGCAGCTGCTGAAGATTTAGCAGCAGATGCGACCACCATGAATTGTTGTCGCCGGTCCAGATGCCGCCGTAGCGATGCGCGCCTATGTAGGACGACCTCGAGAACAGCAGCGGTCTCTTGCCGCCGAGCTGCTCCTCAAGTCCCTCGAAAGCGCCTCTGGTCATATTGTAACCGTAGAGGTTATGAACCTTGTCATGACGGATCTTCTTGCCGTCCACCTTATGATAAAAATGCTTATATTCGTTGTGGCTGCGCCATGCGCGTATCGAATCGGAGATGCGGTAGATATCCTCTACCTTTGGTTCGTTTTCATTAAGAGCGAGCTCATCGAGCAGATCGATGGTGGCGCCGAAACTCCAGCCCGTATAAAATATCGCGGGCTCGTTCATATCGTTCCAGAAGCCCTCGATGCCCGCATCAGTAAGAGTCGCGTACTGCTCTCCCCACCATGTCCTGACCTCGGGACGCAGGAAATCGGGAAGATTGCACCAGCCGGGCCATACGCCGATACCGAACAGTGAATTGTCCTCGTTCGTGCAGAGATACCCTTTTGCCTTGGCTTCGTCGTAAGGCTGATAGCCCTCTTCGTTTTTGATCGCCGCGTCTATGATCGGCACGAGTCTGACACCCTGCTCCCTGAGTTCTTCGACAAACTCGGCGAAGTTCGGGAAACGCTTTTTATCAACGGTGAAATTCTTGAATCCGTCCATATAATGGATGTCAAGATAAACGCTGTCGAGCGGGATACCGAGCTTTCTGTATCTGTTTACGACCTCCCTGACCTCGTCGGCGGTCTCGTAGCTGTAGCGCGACTGACCGTAGCCGAAGCCCCAGAGCGGCGGGATATAGCTCTGTCCGATGATATTCCTGAACTGCTTTACTATGCTCTTGATATCGACACCGTTGATCATATAGATGTTCAGGTCGCGTGAAGGCACTGTGATCCTGATCTCGTTCCTGTGTGTGAAGCCGAGATCGAACTCCATTCTCCCGGGGTAATCGAAGAACAGTCCGAATATCTCCTCGCCGTCCTTGACCACGATAAAGTTGTGCGAGCCATAGAGACTGTGCTTGCCCTCGAGCTGGTCGGGCTCGTCGGTGTTGTCCGAAATATACTTATACCCGCGCTTGTTGATGCCGCGCATGGTCTCTCCGAGACCGTAGATCACGGCCTCATCTGACATCTCATAGGTCACCGTAACGGCCGGCTGGCCGTCCGACGGATGATTGTCGATAAAGAGCTGTACCTCAAGATTCCCGAGCAGTTCCAGGAATTCTACGTCACTGCGGTCGTTAACCTCTTCGAAATTTACGACCGCGTCGGTTTCAAACGGATTTCCGAGCTTTAATCTGTAGATCATATTAATCTCCTGTCCTCTTTTTCCCTCTTACTGTTCTTCCTGTATCAAACCCTCAGTTCCCGGTCTCGCGACCATGGAAAAATTCGTATAATAAACGACAAATCCGGGCTTTGCGCCGTTCGGCTTTTTGACGTTCTTGCGTTCGAGGTAATCCACCTCGACCTTGTCGCCGTCCCTGTTCCTCGAATAAAACGCGGCAACGGCCGCGGCCTGCTCAAATACCCTGTCGGGCACCTCTCTGCCGTCGGTTTTCAGCACCACATGCGATCCCGGGCAGTCCTTTGCGTGGAACCACCAGTCCGAACCGTTGGCAAACTTAAACGTCAGCTCGTCGTTCTGATAATTGTTCCTGCCGACACATATAAGGAATCCGTCCTCAGTCCTGTACCTGATCGGCTCGCTGACCCTGCGGCCCGACTTCTTCGAGCCTTTCCCGCCGGGTTTGCCCCCTCGTCCCGCAGGACGTTTCATATACCCGCAGCTCACCAGCTCATCGCGTATCTCCTCGAGGTCCTCCTCGTGCTCGGCAATGTCGAGCGACATCTTTACCGATTCGAGATGCTGCAGTTCCTCTTTTGTCTCGGCTATATACTTTTCCGTAGCCTCAGCCGTGCGCTTTTGCTTGGAATATCTGTCAAAATACTTTTTCGCGTTGTCGATCGCCGAAAGCTCGGGATCGAGCGGAATGTCGATATCCTCGCCCGTATAGTAATTATTGACCTTTATGTTCTTTGCCCCGGGCTCGGCCATATATCCGAAAGCCGTGAGCAGTTCTCCGTAAACCCTGTATTTATCGCGCTTTGCCGTATCATCGAGCTGTTTTTGCTGCAGCTCGTATTTTTTGGCGGCACGGCCTATGGCGTTCGATATGATCTTGGCCATGTCATATGAGCGCTGGCGGATCCTGGCCGAATTGCTCTTTGCCACATAATACTGGCGTATCAGTGAGCTGACCGAATCAAAAGTCACTGTCTCGGATGAGCCCGTGCTCTCTAAGAGTGACAGCCTGACCACGGAAAACTCATAAGGAGCACCGTCCCTGTAAACAATATTCGGACTGATGTTGCCCTCAGCAACATCCCCGAGCATGCGCGAAAATGTCTTGAACAAATGCATCAGCAGGTCTTCGTCGATATCGGCCGCGCGCAGATCGGGATCGAGTCCCGCCCTGTATACCGCCTCGTTCGCGAGCAGCGGGCTGATGCCCGTGAAAGCCTTATATAACGACTCGTGCAGACCGGCGTTTACCGACCTGATGCCGTCTTTAAAGCTGTTAAAATCCATCGTGACCGGATCTGTCTTTTTCACGGTCTCGGTCACAAAATACTCCCTGCCCGGCAGTACCTCTCTTACGGAGCTTACCGAAGAAGGTATCCTCTTTATGCTGTCGATGATCGTATTGTTGTCATCGCAGAGGATGATATTGCTGTGCTTGCCCATGATCTCGATGATCAGGCGTTTTTTCTTAAGATCGCCCATATCGTCGAGATGCTCGAAATCAAAATTGATGATGCGCTCAAGCCCCGGCTGCGAGATATCCGTAAGCTTTGCCGACTGCAGATGTTTCCGCAGGAGCATGCAGAATGCCGGCGAGACGAGCGGTGATTCCTTCGATGCGTCGGTCAGATAGACCAGCGGCAAGCCCGCGTCCGCGGACAGCAGCAGTTTATACTGATCGTAGTTCTTTATCGTGAGGATCAGCTCATCCTTCTCGGGCTGCGCGATCTTCATAACCCTGCCGCCCACGAGCCTGTCTTTGAGCTCTTTTGTAAGGGCGGACATTACTACTCCGTCAAATGCCATTATTCATCCTTTAAATGCCTCACAGCCTGATAAACTCGGGCTTATGGCGGCGATATATCGTGTAATACTTAAATCCGAGACTCTTTAAGAAATCTTCGGTTCTCTGAAAATCATAAAAAATATGCTCGGGCTTGTGTCCGTCGGAACCGATCGTCAGCAGTTCCCCGCCGAGCTCGCGGTATCTTTTGAGCACGGTCTCATGAGGGTGTGTAAAGCCCAGACCGTATTTGATGCCCGCTGTATTGCACTCGAGAGCCTTGCCCTTATGTATCAGGGTTTTCAGGTATTCATCGACGATATCCGAAAACCGCATCGGATCGTAATCCGAGGGACCCCTCCATTCGTCGGATAAAGGAACGTATCTGACAACATAATCAAAATGCCCTGCGGAATCGAAGCAGTCGTAATTCTCAGCATTTTCAGCGACGGCAATGAAATACTTCTCCAGCCCCTCGCGCGGAGTCTTCCCTACCCAGTAGGGCTCTGTGTAAAACGGATCGGTGTGCTCGAGGCAGTGCGTTGAACCGATCGTAAAATCCAGATCGTAAGTCTCGTTGAGACGCGTATACTTCGCATTCATGTCACCGATCAGCTCAGGCTCGCTGCGAAGTCCGTACTCTATGCCTATCATTATCTCGAGGCGCCCCTTATATGCGTCTCTCAGTTCGCACATCCGCTCATAATACGCGGCATCGTCAAACTCGAAATCGGTCCCGGCCTCCTTAGCCATCGGATAATCATAATCCATGTGATCCGTAAAGCATATGCCCGAGGCTCCGAGGCGGATCGCCTCTTCCGCCTGCTGTTCGGGCGGGGTGTCGGAATCACCGGAAAAAGAAGAATGCATGTGAAAATCGTACCTGATCATAATATTTCAATCATCTCCGAACATTTCTCTTAACTGCGTCACGCAGGCTTTTACCGCGTCAACGGTCCTGTCGACCTCTTCGATCGTATTGTTGCGCGAGAGCGTAAGCCGAAGCGACCCGTTGAAATGATCAGCAGCGACACCGATCTCCTTTAATACCCTCGAAGGCCTGTTGGCGGCCGCCGAGCAGGCAGCGCCTGTCGAAGCGCAGATATTCCTGATATCGAGTCCGATCACGAGCGACGAGCCCTGAACGCCCTTAAACGCGAACGAGCAATGACCCGGAAGCCTCTTATCGCCCATATCGGGCAGCTGCGGTCCGGTGAGTATCGTATCGGGTATCTCGTTCAATATCCTGCTCACCAGTCTGTCTCTAAGCTCATGTATATAGCGCGTATCCGCTGACATACGTATGCCCGCGAGCCTGCAGGCCTCTCCGAAGCCCACGATACCCGCGACGTTTTCCGTGCCGGAGCGCAGGCCGTGCTCCTGTCCGCCGCCGTACATGGTCGGTACTATCTTTGTGCCGCGGCGCAGGTAGAGAAGTCCTATGCCCTTGGGGCCGCCCAGCTTATGTGCCGATGCGCTCAGCATATCAACGCCCATCACGTCTACGTCGAGCAGTACATGACCGAACGACTGGACTGCGTCGGTATGGAACAGATAACCGTATTCGGCCGCAACCGAACCGATACCGGCTATATCGTTTATCGCGCCTATCTCGTTGTTTGCGCTCATTACCGAGATGATGCCGTTATCCTTTGTCTGTCCCGATGCGTCATCACGCTTTGTCTTGACCTGGCTGTGCACTGCCTCCTCAACCGCCCCGGGAGTTATGAATCCGTCCTTATCGGGCGAAACACGCGCCAGCTTGATAAAACCGGCTTTTTTGAGGGCATCGAGTGTATTGTATACCGCCGGATGCTCGATCGTATCCGATACCGCGTTAAACCGCTTGTCGCGCGAGAAATGAGCCATGGCGGTTCCGTACAGGGCCAGGTTGTCCGACTCCGTACCGCATGAGGTGAATATGATCTCGTCGGGCTCCGCGCCGATCAGTGCCGCAGCCTGCGCCCTCGCCTTATTGATGGCGCTGCGGGCGAGCGACGCGTCGTGATATGTACCCGACGCATTGGCATAGTTAAATGTCATGAACGGAGTCATGGCGTCCTTAACGAGAGGATCGAGCGCGGTCGTTGCCGCATTGTCAAAATAGATGTAATCAGTCATTTCCATAGATGATGAACGAATCCCTTCCGCTTCCCTTTACCTTGTAGAGTGCCTTATCCGCACATTCGAGGAGCTTTTCGTAATCCGCCGCATGCTGGGGATACAGCGCTATGCCGATACTTGCCGATTTGTTGATCGTCTGTCCGTCGACTACCAGAGGCTTTCTGAGGACCTCATGCAGCTTACGCGCCTGGTTGAACTGTGCCTGGGGATCCTTGACATCGCAGACGAACACAACGAACTCATCTCCGCCTATCCTGCCGACGATATCGTTCGAACGGAAGGCGGCCGTTACCGATTTTACGACATCGATGATAACATTGTCGCCCATCAGATGTCCGTAGGTATCGTTAATGCTCTTGAACTTATCTATATCTACGAGCAGCAGCATGCCCGAGCTCGTGGAATGCTCCGAAATATAGCGGTTGATAAGGAGCTTCGTGTACTCTTTGTTGAATGCGCCGGTCATCGGATCGCGCATTGCCTTGTTCTCGAGGAGACCGAACTTACGCTTATCGTCATCGATATCTATCAGGATCGCCGAGATCGTGACATGACCGCGACGCATGATCCTGTTGCCCGAGAGCTTGAACCATCTGGCTCTGCCTGCCGCGGAAGAATTTCTGGCGTTCGGTCCCTGATTCATGGCGAATTCGAAGATAAGATCGCCCTCATCACTGATCGAGTTAAGGATCGCAGCGGGATCCGATATGCCGATAAAACGGTAAAAGTCATAATCGTACTTTTCGGCGAACTCCTCTTTTGTGATGCCGAGGATCTCGTAAAAGCTGTCGCTCGCGTACGAAACGAATCCCGACTCGACAACAAAATTGACTATTCCGGCGCCGATCTTATTTGTGAGACGGTTGATCTCCAGAAAACGGTCGATACGTTCCTGTTGCCGCATCCACATGAAAAATCCGAAGCCTGCCACGATGATGACCGCCAGAACGCTCACAGAGATCGTAATGATCGTTGTAGGCGGAAGCCCCGCCGCTCCGGCAATGATGATATTATTCACGTTAACCTCCGTATAAAAGAATTACACAGCTGTTCAATCCTAGTTATTATATCACATTCGGCAAGACTAGTCGAATTAAATAATTTTAAACCGGAAAACCTTTACACCCGCCTGCCGTTTTGCTATAATTCATCACGTTGAGCATCCGTAGTGAAGTGGATATCACGCAGCCCTCCGAAGGCTGTAACATGGGTTCGAATCCCGTCGGATGCATAGCGAATGCGGTTCTATAAACAAAAACAGTATCTGCTGTAACAGATACTGTTTTTGTTTATAGAACCGCACCTTGCAATCGATAGACAAGGTGCAGATGCTCCAATGCATCTTGTCTATTGCGAGGAGGCGAAGCCATCCGCGGTCATGCAGAGGTATTTTCGATGCATGACTACATTTATATTACCGATTTTCTCTGTACCATCATGCACGGCATCTTTATCAATTCTGCCGGCTGACTCCTGTAGTTCTCGTCTTCGATCTCCTTTATGATCTGCTCGGCGCAGGTTTTTCCGATCGCCTCGAGCGGCAGCTCACAGGTAGAGAGCTGAGGGAACAGATACTCCGAGATCTCTCTGTTGTCAAATCCGAATATCGAGATATCCTCTCCGACGATCAGTCCTTCCGCCATGGCTTCGTCGTAAGCTCCCGCCGCCATCAGATCGTTCATGCACCAGATGGTCGTGATACCCATGGAAAGGAGCTTTCGTGCGCATATCCTGCCGGATTCACGCTCCCAGTCACCGTACAGTACCAGGTCCTTATCGTACTTGATCCCGAACTCCGAAAGAGCCGATCTGTATCCTTTCAACCGCTCGATCGTATGCATGTTGTCTTCTTTGCCGCATATGACACCGATCTTCTTATGACCGCGGTATATCAGATGCCGGGTCACCATAACGCTTCCTCCGAAATCATCGATGAGAACGCATCTGTAATTGCTGTTTCTCGAATGTCCGTACGCAAATACAACGGGTATACCGTAATCGTCCGGAACAACATCCACGGCATGACCGTGCGCCGCGACATATATAATACCGTCGGCCCTCATGGCCTTTGCTTCGACCAGTGCGGGTGAGGTGTATTTCATCAGCAGCTTTTCCTCACCGAGATTCACGCCGGTCTTCTTCCACTTCTCATACATGCTCATGTTGATGAGGATCGTCCTGTAGCCTTTGGCTTCACAGACATCCATGATAGCCTCAACGATGGGAGGTGTCGAGAACTGCAGCAGTTCCTCGGCGATTATGCATATAAATTTGTTGTTTTGCCGGCGCATACCCTGCGCAAAGAAATTGGGTCTGTAGCCGGTCTTTTCGATCGCTTCGAGAACCTTATTCCTGGTCTCCTCGGACATTTTCGACTTACCGTTCAGGATATTCGAAACCGTACTCGGAGAAACGCCGCACATTCGCGCGATCTCTTTAAGAGTAATCACAATACCGCACCTCTTGATAAAACAGCCCCCTGCTCGATGAAACCGTAGGGGGTAAACTAAATTCTCCACATTTATACTTTTAGTATCGTTTATTTTTACGGCTGTGTCAAGCCGAAGGTCAAAAACACACGTATTTTATAATTAACGGCTTCGCTACATTCGGAACTCTTGCGTCGAAAGCTTGTGCCCGGGCAAAGCCCGGCACAAGCTTTCGGAGCAAGAGCACAAACGGCTTCGCCGCCGGATGGTAGTCTCGCATCGATAATACCTCTGCGAGACCACAAACGGCTTCGCCGCCCCGCCACGAACAAGGTGCATTGAAGCGTTTGCACCTTGTTCGCAGCATGGCGGGGTGGAATAAAAAATGACCGAGCCATAAATGACTCGGTCATTTTTATTCCATTTGTTAGTCCTGAGGAATGATTTCCTTCTTGTTGTAGCTGCCGCATGCCTTGCATACTCTGTGAGGCATCATCAGCGCGCCGCACTTGCTGCACTTAACAAGGTTGGGAGCAGTCATCTTCCAGTTTGCGCGACGACTGTCTCTTCTGGCTTTAGAAGTTCTGTTTTTCGGACAAATAGCACCCATTGCTCTTACACCTCCTTCTGTCGGAACAAATCCCGGATAATTGACATTCTCGGGTCAAGCACGGTGCGGTCGCAGCCGCACTCTCCCCTGTTGAGATTCGCTCCGCAGACACTGCAAATACCTTTGCAGTCCTCTGTGCAGAGCACCTTCATGGGAAACCCTATCATAATCTCTTCGCTGATAAAAGCATCAACATCGAGCTCATATCCGTCTATGTAATTTACCGGCTCTTCGTCATCCCTGATCCTGACCGTACCGTCATCCTCCCAGGTAAACACATAGTCCGTATCGATATCAAACGGTACCGATACAGGCTCTAAGCACCTGTCGCACGGAACGGAAAGCTCCAGTTTTGTCTGAGCCTTGACCCTGACTGTTTTTGCTGTGTCTGAAACGGCTGAGAACCTCACGGGCTCCTTTTTGGCCACGGGATAACTCTCGCCCATATACATAAAACTCTCTGCCTCCACATCCGCGGTGAACTCACGGCTTTCGGAGTTAAGATTCATGACGCCGGAAAGAGAAATTCGCATCCAAATATCCTTTCTTTTACACATCAAAAACGATGCGCTCAAAATCGCACATGCATTATTATATCAAATTACTTGTGATTGTCAAACATTTTTTTCGATTATTTTAAGCTGAATAAATAGCCGAATAATCGTAGTTCTTTGTCTTATTCACACGGTCAACGTACTCATGTATCTGATCGAAATCATCCTCGTGCGCCAGACGCATGAACGCCAGAAATGCTTTCATGTCAAAATTCTTTACTTCTTCGATCATGAGCTCCATAGCCGTGGAGGAATCGAAAGCCTTGCGGTAAGGCCTGTCGGAAATCAGCGCGACATATACATCGCATATCCTTATGATCCTCGAACCCAGCGGGATGGCTTCTCCGGCGAGCTTATCCGGATATCCCGATCCGTCGTAATTCTCACGCTGATGCAGCACTATCCTTCTTAGTTCCTCGGACCCTACCTGCTGTTCGCAGAGGAACTTATAGCTGAGCTCCGGAAACTGCCTTACATATTTCATTTCCTCGATGCGCAGCAGCTCTTTTTTCCTGCCGTACATCAGGCCGCCCAGCTGCAGCTTTCCGATATCGTGCAGAAGTCCCGCGTCCGATATCATATCGCAGTACGGCGCGTCATGCCCCAGTGTCTTGGCCAGTCTCCCGGAAAGGAACGACACTATATAACCGTGGTTGATCGCGTCCTCGACATCCTCGGCATACTCCGCCTCGATGTTGAACAGACGCATCAGCTCAGGTTTTTCCTTGATCATCATAATCCGTTACCCCGCAATAAAGGTGTTTTAACTGATCCCGTGCTCCGCTATGTAATCAAGCTTTCGCGAGATCATCTCATCTATACGGTCAATATATTCATGAACGTTCTTAACATTCTCAACGCGCTCGAAGCGTTTGTCACCGGCATCGCGCACAAACTTGCTCGAGGCGCCGGAACCGCAGGCCAGTATTATCTGTTTCTCCTCCATAATGAGGATATTGTAGAGTCCTTCCTTACCGGGACGCGCATATCCGACGTTTTCCAGATTATCGGTCATATTCTTCTGGCGGTAGAGGTAGTAAGGCTCGTAGCCGTGTGCCTTCATGAACGAAGCCGCGGTCTCGACCATCTGTGCCACATCCCTGGCCTCATTGCCCTCGTAGAGCTCGCCTTCGGTAGTGAGTCTGGCCGCCCGTTTCCTCGCGAGAGTATGTACCGTCACGCTGTCCGGATCGAGCTTTTCGATCTCCGACAATGTGTAATCAAAATCGTTTATATCCTCGCCGGTGAGTCCCGCGATCAGATCCATGTTGATGTTGTCAAACCCGAGGCGTCTGGCCATCGCGAACGCGTCACGCACCTGCTGCGCGGTATGTCGTCTGCCTATGGTCTCAAGTGTCCGCTCCACCATGGACTGGGGATTGATCGATATCCTCGTGATGCCCTCATCTTTCAGCAACAGGAGTTTATCTTCGGTGATGCTGTCGGGTCTGCCGGCCTCAACCGTAAACTCACGGACACCGCTCATGTCAAAGCTTTCTTTAACGCAGCGGATCAGCTCACGCAGCTGCTTCGCCGAGATCGAGGTAGGTGTGCCTCCGCCGAAATATACGGTCTCGAGCACACGCCCGGGAAAACAGGACGAAACCGCCCTTATCTCTTTTTTAAGAGCCTCGATGTAGGGCTCAATACAGTCTGCGAACCTCTCTATCGGATGCGAACCGAACGAGCAGTAATTGCATATGCTCGGACAGAATGGAACGCCTATATATAAGCTGTAGCCGTTCCGGTAATCGATCGCGTCGAGCAGTTGGTACTCCACAGCCGCGATCCTCGTAGCCAGAGCAGCCTTTTCCTTCGAAACGTAGTAGTTGTCGTACATGAACTGCAGGTGCTTCGCTTCGCCTCTCTCAAGCCTCTCAAAGATCAGCTTGGTCGGCCTGACGCCTGTCAGCACACCCCAGGGCAGCTCCTTACCCGTATAGCCCGAAAGCAACCTGTACAGGGCTCTGAGCAGCTGATTCCTGTAAGCGCGGTGCCGCTTTTTGGCGTCTGTCTCCCCGGATATAAACTCCTCGGTGATCTCAGCCGCGGCATCGCATACCTGCACATTATCTCCGGCAGCTGACGTCCCGCCGACCGCCAGCCTCATCCTGCCGTCTTCGAGAGCAAAGCTTACGGTCACACCTCCCGCCTTATTGTACAGGAGCGGATAAAACTCTTTTATCAGGGGCTCGACATCCTGTCTGAAATCAAGTCCCGACATATTTATTGCCACATTGGGTTCATTCATTATACCTGTTGCTCCGCATGTATGAATTGCACCTTTTTTCGTGCCCTATGGACGTAGTAACTCCGTGTCCGGGCAGCACATAGGTGTCGTCCGGCAGTACGGCCAGTCTTTTTCTGATCGAATCGATCAGCAGATCGGAATCTCCGGTCGGCAGGTCGCTGCGGCCGATGCTCTCATAGAACAGCGTATCTCCGCTGAACAGTATCTTCTGTTTTTCCAGATAAAAGCATGCGCCGCCGACGGTATGTCCGGGTGTCGCGATAACCTTGATCGTGAGTCCCGCGAGCACGATACTGTCGTTGTCATCGAGCAGGACTTCGGCCGAAGTGGTGTAAGGCTGCCTGATGAGCCCGATCGAGCTGTTGAGCTTCGGATCGGCCAGGAGCACAGCCTCCGGCTCATGGATATAGACCTTAACATTGTATTTGAGCTTGAGCTCGTTAACGGCCATGATATGATCGAAATGCCCGTGCGTGAGCAGGATCGCCTCAGGGATCATGCCCATATCGTCGATCGCGTAGCTGATCTTTCTGGGGTCCGAGCCGGGATCAATGATAAGCCCTTCCTGCGTATCCTCGTTTTTGACCAGATAGCAGTTGGTGCAGAAAAGCCCGACCTGTATGCACTTCATCAGGAGCTTGTTCTGATGAAAAACCTCATTGCCGCTCTCGAAATTACCGCTCATTTCCCAAATACCCATAATCGGCTCCTTATCCCATGTTTCTCTGAATGTCTATGACACCTTCTATGTTCCTGAGTTTCGATGTGATGGTGGCAAGTGTTTCGCGGTCCCTGACACTGAAACCGATGGTAACGGTGGCAATGCCCTGTTTGCTGGTCCTTGCGTTCATCGATGTTACGTCGATATGGTTTTCTGTGGTTATCTTTGAAATATCAAGCAGTACGCCCGATCTGTTCTTAACATAGAGATTGATCTCGGTGGAGAATACCTCGTCTCCCGCCTGGTTCTTGGCCTCATTCCATTCCGCGGGGATCAGGCGGGCCCTCTCCTCTTCGGAAAGCGTCATGATGTTGATGCAGTCGGTGCGGTGGATCGAAACGCCGCGGCCGCGTGTTACGAAACCGCAGATCTCGTCACCGGGCACGGGCGAGCAGCATTTTGAAAAATGAACCGCAACGTCGTTGACTCCCTGTACGATGATGCTTCCCTTGGCTGCAAGAATGGGCTTTTTCTCGAAAGAAGTATCGGCAAAGGACTCGAGGACATTGGCGTCCGTCATCTCCTTGCGCTTGGTCTTCTCGTATTCCTCCTGCAGACGGGCAACTATCTGGCCCTCTTTGAGTCCTCCGTGTCCGATCGAGGCATATACCGAATCCCACTCGCGGTAGCCGTATTTGCGCAGCACCGCGGCCTCAAACTCGGGCTTGAGGATATCGGCGGGATTGATCGCCTTGGTCTTGCAGTAGTTGAGCACGAGTTCTTTTCCGCGGACGATGTTCTCCTCCTTGAACTCGGACTTAAACCACTGATTTATCTTATTTTTGGCCTGTGTGGTCTTGACTATCTTTAGCCAGTCACGGGACGGTCCCTTTGAATTCTGCGAGGTGATGATCTCTACCTGGTCACCGTTCTGGATCGTGTATTCGATGGGAACCAGCTTATTGTTGACACGCGCGCCGACCATCTTATTGCCGACCGCGCTGTGTATGCTGTAGGCAAAATCGATGGGTGTCGAGCCGACTGTCAGGTTCTTAACCTCTCCGGAGGGAGTGAAACAGAAAACGCTGTCGGAGAACAGGTTCAGGTCATCCTTGAGCAGCATAAGGAATTCCTTATTGTCAGAGAGCTCCTGTTGCCATTCGAGGATCTGACGCAGCCATGAAAGCTTTTCCTCCTCGGAGTCTGCTGTAGACTTACCCTCGGGATCCGACTTGTATTTCCAGTGCGCCGCGATACCGAACTCTGCGATACGGTGCATCTCCTGGGTCCTGATCTGTACCTCGAAAGGCTGTCCTGTCGAGCTGATCAGCGTGGTATGCAAAGACTGGTACATATTGGGCTTCGGCATCGCGATGTAATCCTTGAAACGTCCTGGAATGGGCTTGTACATCTCGTGGATGACGCCCAGCGCAGCGTAGCAGTCCTTTATGTCCTTTACTATTATGCGTACCGCGAACAGATCGTATATCTGGTCCAGAGTCTTGTTCTGGGTGACCATTTTCTTATAGATGGAGAACAAATGCTTTACGCGGCCGTTAACCTTTGCTTCGATCGACGCTTCCTCGATGTGATGCGCGACCTCCGCGACGATCTCGGTGATGAAGTCCTCTTTCTCGGCGAGTTTGGCAGCTACCTTTTCCGAGAGTTCCTTATACATAACGGGCTCGAGGTACTGAAGGCTCAGATCGTCGAGCTCTATCTTGATCTTTGAAATACCGAGACGCTGGGCTATCGGGCAATATATGTCCATCGTCTCTTTTGACTTTTCATACTGTTTGTTCGGGGGCTGGTACTGCATCGTGCGCATATTGTGCAGACGGTCGGCCAGCTTGATAAGGATAACCCTGATATCCTTTGCCATGGCCAGGAACATCTTGCGGAGGTTCTCGGCCTGCAGTTCAACCTTATCCGCGGAATAATTGAGTTTGGTGAGCTTTGTAACACCGTCAACGAGCAGCGCTATCTCCTCTCCGAACATCTCAACGATCTGTTCGTAGGTGCAGCTCGTGTCCTCCACGACATCGTGCAGCAGCCCCGCCGCGATACTCTCGATGTCCAGTTCGAGATCGGCCAGTATTATCGCAACACAAATAGGGTGAATTATATACGGTTCACCCGATTTGCGCTTCTGGTCCTTATGCGCCTCATATGCGACCTTATAGGCCTTCTCGATAACGTCGATACCGCTGACCGCATGGTACTGTTTTATCCTGTTGATCAGGATGTCATGCAGCTCGGCCGGATCGGTAAAATCCGCCGGGATCCCGGTGCCGACGGCTCTGTCTTTTTCACTCATAACATCACCTGCCCGCGTAATGCCAAATTATCATACTGATAACTAATTATTTTACAGCCAAATCGCATATGTGTCAAATAAATGCTTATGTGCGACCGTTTTCGTACAAAAATCGTCAAAAACGGGTTTTTATTAATATTTTCATTTTTTCGAGGGTTAAATATTGACTATTCATGGACAAAATACTAAAATATGCATTAAACAGCAAGGGGTTTATTGCTGAAAGGTATAGTGTAAAGGAGCATACAGTATGAAAATGAAATTTAAGACAGCATATTTGCTGGCGGGATGCGTTCCCATGATCCTCGTAGGTCTGCTCATTTTTATGATCAGCGTCAATAAGACAAGCACAGGTCTTTCCGACTCGAGAAAAGCCACTCTCAAGAGTGTCAGCTACTCACTGAAGGAATACTTCCAGTACGATGTTATAGCAAACGGCTATGTCGATTACGAAGAGTACGCCGATCACGCTTATGTCAACAACCTTAAGTCGGAAGACATTGAGATGACACTGTTTGAGAACGATACACGTCTTCTCACATCGATCAAGAATTCCGACGGTACTTACTTCGAAGGCACCAAAGCCGGAGCCGAGATCTACGCGGCAGTCAAATCAGGAAAGGATTATTACGCCGAGAACGTTACGATAGGCGGCAAGCTTTACGCGGTTTATTACACTCCCATTTATTCGGATGCCGCTCAGAAGAATTTCTGGGGCATGGCATTCTCGGGTATCCCGATGTCGGTTGCCCAGATAACGACCAATTCGATCAGGAATTCGGTCATCATCGTGCTTATCGTCAGCGTTCTCGTGATCGGTGTTCTGCTCTTCCTGCTCTCGAACATGTTTGAAAAGGTTCTCGTCAATATGGTTCACAATATCAACGAACTGGCTGACGGAGATCTCACGAACAAGCAGATCCTCAATACCGTATGCCGCGAGTTCAGCGAGATAAACAGCGCCATCGACAATACGCAGAAAAAGCTGCAGTCCACCGTCGGTTCGATCCGTGGAACTTATGAGCAGCTCAACACCACCGTCGGCGAGGTCGATTCCCTCTCCAACGACAGCGCGAACGGCATCAAACAGTCTGCCGAGCTCGTAAACGAGATGTCCAAGACCGCGGTCAGCATGGCGGACAATGTACAGAACGTCAACTCCGCCGTTATCGACATGGGTAATTCGATCGAGTCCATTTCGAGCAGTTCCGCTCTCGCCAGCGACCGCGCGAAGCAGATGAAGTCGGTCAATGACGAAGCTCTTAAGAATATCAAGAGCGTTTACTCGAGCAACGAGAAGTCCGTTAATGCCATCCTTAACATCAACGAGCAGACAAAGGCTTCGGCAGATGCGGTCAACAACATTAAATCGGCTGCCGACGTTATCGCAAGCATTGCGGGCCAGACCAATCTGCTGGCGCTCAACGCTTCGATCGAGGCCGCCAGAGCCGGTGAGTCCGGACGCGGTTTCGCGGTTGTTGCGGAAAATATCAGAGAGCTGGCCGAACAGAGTAATCTCTCCGCCCAGGATATCAGAAAGTCCGTAGAGGATGTGGTTGTTAAGGTCGAGAGCTGCGCGGATATGGCGAACGAAGCCAAGGATATGATGATCGCGCAGCAGGAACTCGTAAAGAATGTTTCCGACAATATGGAGGAATTCAGCGCTTCCGTTTCGGAGGTCGTTTCCGGCATTACGAATGTTTCGACTGAGGCCGAGGCCCTCAATAAGGTTAAGGAATCCATCCTCAACAACGTTTCCGACCTCTCCGCCATCTCCGAAGAGAATGCGGCGTCGTCGCAGGAAGTTTCGACCAACATCGACAATATCTCGGACAACGTCACCAATACCAAGAACGAGTCTTCCAAGATGCGCGAGATGGCCGAAGAGCTCAACGATCAGCTCAGATATTTCAAGTAAAATAAAGGTGACAGGCACCGTTCGATAGAAGACAATGGGGACGGTTCTTCTGTCTGACGAAACATCAGACAGAAGAACCGTCCCCTTGTCTTCATATCTTTTCTCTTATAGCTTACTCTTCATAGCCTGCGAGTTCTTTCAGCTGCAGAGCCGCGTAGTACTCATACTTGGGCTTCAACTCGGTGTCGAAAGGAAGCGGATTGTATTCGCTTCTCCATGACAGCGAATCCGTAACACCCCAGAATGTAAATGCATCCATGTTCAGGGTTCCGTTATCCACTCTCTCAAACAGACCGTTTACCAGAGTGTAGCAGAACTTACCCTGTGCCCTTAAGTTCTCGTCCGTAGTGGGCTTCGGATGCTGCCATCTGCCGAGCTGGATATCAACCTCGGTAAGCTGAACCTTCAAACCTGTAGCGGCGATAGCATCCACGAGTCTGAAATACTGCACCAGATTGTCCTCGGTGTACAGATGTGCCTGGAATCCCAGACCGTCGATCAGGTATCTGCCGGTATCATCCTTGAGCGTATCAACGAAATTAAGGAGCGTCTGAGTCTTCATCTGCTCATTGTAGTCGTTGTAATAAAGATCGATGCTCTCGGGCGCGTACTTATCCGCAAAATAGAACGCATACCACAGATAATCGTCGCCGATGATCTTAGTCCAGTTGTTCTGGCGGATCGTGCCGTCCTCCATCCATGCCTCGTTTACAACATCATAAGCATAGAACAGATCGATGTATCCGAGCGCCTCAAGCTGCTCAAATACCTGCTTGATGTAGCTCTCCATACGGGCGAGCATCGTATCGCGGTCAACAAAATCTCCCGAGTTCTCAAAGCCTTCTTTAAATATCCAGTTAGGTGTCTGGCTGTACCATACAAGCGTATGTCCGCGCATCGAAAGACCGTTTTCTTTGGCGTAATCCATGATCTTCAGTGCTTCCGCATTAAATTCAACAACCAGTTCGCCCGTTTCCTTACTCTTGTTCCTGTTGAAGATATAGTCGGGCTTCATAGCATTCTCACAGGTAAGGCTGCTGAAATTCTCGGTAATAATCTTGCTTATGGCAGGTCTGTCGATCATCTGCCCGGAAATGCAGGTACCGATCTTCATGCCGTGCTGCGCGAAAACATCCTTGAGGCAATAATCGTCAGGATTAATGGGCTCTTTTGTGGGTTCGGGCTCCGGTGTGGCGGTAGGAGCCTCGGTAGGAGCCTTCGTGGGTTCCGCTGCCTGTGTCACAGCCTGTGTGGGCTCCGTAGTCTGTTTTGTGTCATTTCCTTTTTTGCAGCCCGCCACGGATAAAACCATGACTGCGGCAAGCAGGAGTGCAAGTAATCTCTTCATTTGCATACCATCCTTTTCATATTTTTCATCCCCTGAAAAACCCGGCAGGCCTCACGGCTTACCGGGCTTTCGTTTTATTATTTTAATATCGTCCGTTCGTTCGCACTACGCAAAAAAAGGTCAGATGTTGTGAAATGTTGCTATAACCGAAAAAAAAAGGCGCAAACTCTCGATCAAACAGTTTACGCCTTAGCGGAGTGGGTGGGATTCGAACCCACGAGACGTTGCCGCCTACCTGATTTCGAGTCAGGGCCGTTATGACCACTTCGATACCACTCCAAAACATATATCAGCTGCGATCGGTCATGTCGGTCGGTATGCTCGACTCACAGCCACAAACGTGATTATATTACAGTGCGGACAAATTTGCAAGCAAAATTTCCAAACCTGCGGAATCCGCGATATCACCGGTCTTTATAAGGTTCTCCGTCTCCGTGCAGAGCTCGATCGCCTTAAGGATTTTTGCCGATGAAAAATCCTTAAGCTTAGCTTTTTCTTTCTTAAAGAGCCAGTCGGGCATCTTAAGGTTCGAAGCCGCCTCGTTCACCGATCTGCCTCTGTTGATCTCATCGCGTATACCGAGCAGCTTAAGATAGCGTGCAACGATAAATCTCAGTATGCCGAGCGGCTGTTCCCGAAGGCTGATCAGATCGTGATATATCTTCAGCGCGTCCTTAAAGCTCCCGCTCATCAGACTGTCAACGATATCAAATATCTTATTCTCGATCTGCATAGAGCAGATAGCGTCTATATCGGCTCGTTTCACGGTATCGGCGTCCCCCGTGTAATCGATCAGTTTGTCGAGCTCGGTCGAGACATTATAGAGGTCTTGGCCCACACCGTTCACAAAATATGTGCAGTCATCACGTGATATGCGTTTGCCGGCCTTGCCGAGATACCCTGCGCAGAATTCGATCGCCTGGTCGGGTGTGGGAGTCGTAAACTCACAGACATAACCGCCCTCTTTGATCGCTTTGTAGAGCTTTGTCTTTTTATCCGCCGAATGCTCGATGAGTATCAGCACGGTTGAATCGGGTATCTGCGGTATAAATGCGTCGAAACCCGAATCGCCGCCGAACAGACCCGAATTCTCAACGATGATCAGGCGTCTGTCGGCAAAAAACGGAAGCGTCTGACATATCTCCTTCAGTTCGTTCACATCATATCCCGAACTGCCGTCAAATGCGGTAAAATTGACATCCGAGCCGTCATCGCCGAGAACTCCCTTTTTGAGCGATGCCACGCAGCGTCTCAGCAGATAGAACTCGTCACCGTACAGCAGATAGACTCTTTTGTACTTACCACTTACTATGTCCGCCTTGATATTCTTCATTGAAGCCTATCCTCTCTCCGAGCTTAACAACCGTTTCGATGCCCTCACGTGAATTGGCGATCAGGTCCTCATCGGGCGTATAACAGTCCTTTTTGAGCAGCAGCACGATCGTGGAGCCGCCGAACTCAAAACGGCCCTTTTCCGTGCCGCGCTTAACCGCGCGCGCTCCGTGCAGGTTCACGATCCTGCCCACGCACATCGCACCGATCTCCATCTGCACGAAACGTCCGAAATGCAGCGAATCGATCACCGTGTACTCTCTCTGGTTCTCGCGGAAAACACGTATCCTCTCGGTCGCCGTGGGACTGACCGTATGCAGCACACCGGGGATGAATACATTCTCGCCCTTATGTCCGTCATCCGGATAGCAATAATGATGATAATCGTCCGCAGTAAGACGTAGCACCACTGCCCAGCCGCCCGCGAACTCTTCTGCCAGCTCATCGTTTCTTAAGAGTGAGGGAACCGTATAATCCGTGCCCTTGATGCTGAGGACCAGATCGTCATTTATCTCTGCAACGGTCACTTTTCCGTCACAGGGTGAAGCCAGCAGCCTGTGATCGCGTTCGATCGGGCGCTTTCCGCTCTTCAGCTCCCTGATAAAGAAATCGTTAAATGAAGGGTATCTGCAGGGTACGCAGTCCCTGAGGCTGATATTGTTGTTTTTTACAAAACGGTCGATCATCAGAGTCGATACCGGACTCTTTAAGAAAGCGCGGACCAGGTTTGAAAAAGCAGGCCTGATCAGAATGTTCAGAGCCAGTCTGCCCGGTACCGTATCATACGCAAATTCAAGAAATCCGGAGGGTGTAGCGTCTCCGGATATCACATTGCCTTTTCTGTCTTTATAGATTACGTCACTCATGAAATAATACTCCTATCGCCGGTCAAAGCTTTATAAAGCATACACCTACAAATACGGCTATGGCCGCCAGCGCAACGGGAATGAGCTTCTTGCCGTGAACCTTCGGCATCTTGAAATCCAGCAGGAACAGGAACGCGGTAAGCGCCTCCGAAGCGAGCATGATGATCACAAAAGTCATGCCGCTGACAAAATATCTGGTAAGGAAACAAAGCGGCAGTATCCATGTAACATTGGTAACAGGCAGTCCCCTGTAATAGGCGCGGAGCTTGTTGCCCTCGTTTTTCTGTCTGTCCTCCTCGGAAACGTTAAAGAACGCAAGCCTGATAACGGCCGCGAGCATCAGGCATACACCGAGCACAAACGCGACCCTGTGGAGCGCGGTGCCGTCGGGCAGCTGATATTTTGCGATGTAATAATAAACGATCGCGGGCTGTACGCCGAAGCTTACACAGTCACAGAGCGAATCGATCTGTATGCCGAACTTCCTCTCGGTCTCGCTGCGATCCTTTTTGGTACGTGATACAGGTCCGTCGAGCATGTCGCAAAGGCCCGAAAACATCATGAAAAAGATGCCTGTCTTGAGTTCGCCCATCGAACAGAAATACATGCCGAGTCCTGCGGAAACCACGCTCAGATAAGTGATGATGACTGTGTAATTATAAAAACCGATCATAAATATGCCTCCAAATCCGTAACCCTTAAAATTATAAAATAATACTTTCGGAATGTAAAGCACATATCAATAACGGCCGCATCGATTTTATCTGACCGGTCCGGTTCTCCGCTTACCGTACTCTTCGACAGTGAGTCCTCCGTCATAGCCTATCAGTACGGCTCCCGAATCCGCGGTGCAGTATATATCGCTGTTCACGGCCGTAAGCCGCTCAAGTGTCAGCGGGTGCGGATGACCGTAGGTGTTGTATTTATAGCAGGAAATAACGGTTATCGCAGGCCGCGCGGCTTTAAGCATATCCGCGGACGACGAATACCTCGAACCGTGATGCGCGCATTTGAGGACTGTCAAAGGTCCGATGTCTCTTAGCCTGCCGGTATACAGTTTTTCGCTCTCAAATCCCGAATCACCGGTGAGCAGCAGCTTGAAATCATGGTATCTAAGCAAAGCGACTACGGAACCCGAATTTATATCAGAATACCTGTAATCCGCCTCGGGGGCAACGATCTGTACATACAGCCCTGTATTGTCCTTACCGGCCACGCTGTCCTTACCCATTTCATCGTATGACCGCTCTGATCTATCTTTAGACAACGCATCACCACAAAGCATTTCACCTGCGTGCACGTACCGCACGCTTACCTGCTTTTCCCGTGCCAGCTTAAGCAGTTCATGCTCCGGATCGATATTCACACCGACGCATAACTCTCCGATCTGCGGATAGTCGGACTCGAGCATCTCCTTTACCGCGCTGATATGATCCTTGTCCGTATGAGAGATGATCACATGGTCTATCTTTGTGATGCCCCGGGATTTCAGAAAAGGTATGACCCTGTATCTGCCGACATCGGTGACATTGCTCGAACCGGCGTCCATCAGGATACTCACGCCGTCCGCCTCCGCGTATATAGCGTCTCCCTGCCCCACGTCCAGAAACGCAGCAAAAAGCCCTGTATCCGCAGGCCTGACAAATATTACCACGCAGCCTGCCAGCATCAGCAGCAAAGGCAGATTCTTCCTTTTCTCATGCGGTCTTTTCTCTTTTTTCAGATACGGCCTGCGGCAGATAATAAGCAAAAACAGGGCCAGAGCAGAATAATAGGCTGTTACGGCCGCAGCATGCGGCATACCGACCACAGGCCTGATATAAGGCATGCTCCTCTCCTTTTCGCATATCTCCGTGTACAGACGCAGTATGTAATACACAGGCCCCGCGACAGGACCAAAACCGGTCGCTGCCGCTAAGTACCCCGCGGGGAGCAGGATCGACATCATCGGAAGTATCAGGATATTGACCGCGACCGACAGCAGATTTACGCAGAAATATGACGAGACGACTGCGGGCAGCGTGAGCAGCCAGACAAAAGAACTCATGATCAGAGACCTCGCGATCACATGCTTTATATTCCAGACGCGCACGACCTCTCCCGCCGTAAATATGCCGAGCACCGCGAGAAATGACAGTCTGAAACCGGGGTCATAGATGTACAGCGGCTGAATGAGCAGCAGGATGACAGCAGCGGCTCCTGCGGTGTTGAGCATATCGTATCTCCGGCCCATCAGCCTCCCCGCCAGCATGACCGTCAGCATGATGACCGCGCGCGATGTCGATACCGACCCGCCCGTAAGAGACAGAAAACAGTACATGATAAACAGAGTGACTGCCGCTGAAAGCCGCATGCGTGAAGTAAGCTTAATGAGAAGTCTGTATATGCCGAGTCCCAGCAGCGAGACATGCAGTGAAGAGATTGAGAGTATATGGGCTATACCGCCATCGGAATACAGATCCTTGAGATCGCTCTCGAGCATCCCGCGGTCACCCGTAAGTATCGAATTTAAGACAGAACCTTCCTGTTCGGGAAGTATCCTGAAGATATTGTCGGACAGAAATGTCCTGATGTGATACAAAAATGCGCCGATCCGATGCCCTCCTCCGGGCCTTACAGCGGCCCCTGCGGCGCTGAATCCGGCGTCCAGCCGTCTGATGCGGTAATACATATCAGAATCGAACTGACCGGGATTTGTGGCCTTTTCAAAGGGATAGGCGCGTCCTTTCGCGATAACGGTATCACCCGGTTCGGGCTGTATGCCGGTATCCGATGAGACACTTAAGAGTATGCCGTCCGCAGCGTAGGTCCTGCCGCGAATCTTAACAGCCGCGTCACGCAGGGTAATACGGTATCCGTCGGGCCTCACCGAGATATAGTCTGCCGTTCCCGCGACCTGCGCGTCCGTGCCTTTTGCGAGTACTGATTTCAGTTCGCTCTCCCGGCCCTCCTCGCGCATCCTCATAAACCCGGATACGGCAAACACAAACGTCAGCAGCCATACAGTCGTCAGATATATCCTGCCTTTAGGCTTTGCCCTGACGATATGTATCAGCCCCGCAGCAAATGCCGCGATCGCCGCGACCGTCAGAAATCCGGTTGATCTGCCGTCTCCGCCGTAAAAAATGACATATCCTCCGGCAGCCGCACCGGTCACGGCCGCAACGCCCCATAACGCGCACGGCCTGCATAAAATCTTATCCAGATCAATCACCGGCTTCGCCCGCCCTTTCGGTATCGGTCAGATCAGGCCTGCGCTCGAGAAATCCGTCTATCGGCACGCTGCCGTAGGTTTTTACAGAAGCCGAATCAACCGTGATCCTGACCTTATTGACGGATGAAAGCTCCGTAAGCGTATTGACCAGGCTGTAGACACTGACTTCATCGGTTATTCCCTCAACGCCGTTTAGGAACTCCTCCGACAGATCAAGATAACAGATGCCGTCTCTGACCAGGATCTTGTTGACTTTTGTATCCGCGGGCAGGGTGGCCATGTACTCGGTTGTCTCGAATCCGGGTCCTCCTATCAGCTGTTCGAGCGCCAGCTCCTCCTGCGACCTGGTGCCGTTGCTCTCCACCAGGAGTCTCACGGACGAGAGCGTATTGCCTTCTCCGGTCGCATAGAAAACAGTTAGCAGCACGGTCTGCCTGAATGAGACCTCGGCGCCCGTATTGTCGATAAAATCCTCGCCGGTCATGGTCCCGGCCATCATATCTCCGTTAAGAACGAGGGGCTGTGAATTGATCAGGAATTCCACACCGTCGATACCCTCGAGACCGCACAGGGTTTTTACGATACCGGCCCTGCAGAGTATCTCCTGCAGCGGCTCCATCGACGAGTAGGACTCGGAAAAATCCAGCACGAGTTCTCCCTCATGCGCAAAATAAAACCTCTGTATATCGACCGTTTCGGGAACGATCGAATTATAGACATTGCTGTCGGGCGCGCTCTTGAGGCGGTCAAGTATCTCATGGACCAGCGCCTCGATGTCCTGCGCCTTCGGAACATAGTATTCCCATGTCAGCTTTGAAAAGCCGATATCCGTCCGGTATATTCGAACCGAACCCTCGGGAATGTCTTCGCCGTCCCTAAGGCCGCAGGCCCCGAGCAGCATTATCGCCAGCATCGCGATAAAAGCGCGCAAAAGCCTGTTATATAGCTTTTTCATTTAAACCTCCGGTATATAGCTTAAAGGGATCTTGATCATAAAGGTCGAGCCCTCACCCTCGGTGCTCTCTACCTTGATCGATCCGTGATGCATCTTAACCACGCTCTTGGTGATCGCCAGTCCGAGTCCCGTACCGCCCGTCTGCCTCGAACGCATCTTATCGACACGGTAGAAACGTTCGAAGATGCGGTCCAGCGCGGCCTTCGGGATACCGATACCGGTATCGGTCACGGTGATCATAAAGAATTTGTGGTCGGCGTTCAGCGAAATGGTCACCGAGCCGCCTTCTTTGTTGTATTTGATGCCGTTCTCGACGAGATTGGTTATCGCCAGGATAAGCTTAACCTCATCCACCTCGGCCAGTACCTCCCGGTATGACTCATAGATGATCTCAACATCCGCAGCCTGCGCGATCGGCTTAATCCTGCGGACAACCAGGTCGAGCAGCTCGTTGATATTGACGGACGCGATATGCATGTCTCCGGATTTCCTGTCCAGCTTAACCAGAGCCAGCAGGTCGTTGATTATCTTATTCTCGCGGTCAACCTCCGCATTGATGTCGGTCATGAACTCACGGTACAGCTCCACGGGCGCGTCCGGCTGCTCTATCAGCGAATCCGACAGCACCTTCATCGAAGTAAGCGGAGTTTTCAGCTCATGGGAAACGTTTGAAACGAACTCCTGACGGGACTCTTCGATGGAAGCCATACGTCCGAGCATCTTGTTGTAGGAATCGGATATATCGTCCATTTCCGAGAAACCGCTGATATGCATCTCCTCATCGGGATTGCCGTCGTATGTATCGTTGAGCGACTGGCTGATCTTAACCAGAGGCCGCGTTATGCCCTTTGCGGCGAATATGCCGAGTACCAGTACCAGCAGGCCCAGTATTGCCCCCGTAAATATCTGGATATTGCGCAGCCTGATGCTGGACGCAGCGCAGTCCCTGATTGAAAACGATATGATAAGCACACCCTGCACGGTAGTGTTCACGGAATAATTGGCTGTATTCTGAGCCGGAGCGTTGGTCGAGAGCATGGAGATATCGCGGATCGGGAGGCACAGCTCTATGCGGTCCTCACTCCTGTCGCGGTATTCGTTCGAATTGCCTTTCAGGGCTCCGATCGCTTCTGACGAAACGATGGTCTTGCCCTCTTCGAAATGATATGAATCATAGATGACCGTAAGTCGAGAATTGGTAACGATGATCCTGCCGTCGTAAAGAGACGATACGAGCTCCAGCTCCTTGTTGATGTCCGTGGACTGCGCAGGATACGCGGTATAGACATTATTGACCATCTTTGTGATCAGTTTGTCCGCGTAATCCATGACCTGCATCGTCCTCGACTCAACAGCCAGTCTCTTCGAGGCAACAAAAGAAACAATGCTTACAATGCAGCCGATAGCGCAGGTAACGGCCGCAACGATCAGAAACACGCGCAGGCGCATGCTCCTGAAGAAATTCTTTATTCTGGTCTTAGTGATGGAAGTAGTATCCGATACCCCATTTGGTGTGAACATATTCAGGCTCTCCGGGCTTCTTTTCTATTTTTTCGCGGAGGCGTCGCACGTGAACATCCACGGTCCTCTCATCACCGGGATAGTCGCTCTTCCAGACTATGGAAAGCAGCTCCTCCCTGCTGTAAACTCTGTCGGGATTGAAAACAAGCAGTTCGAGCAGATCGAACTCCTTTGCGGTAAGGTTGATCTCCTCGCCGGCGATCACTACCCTTCTGGAGACTGTATCCAGCATCAGGTCGCCGTATTGAACGGTCTTGGGCTTTGTTTCCTCGCGTTCGGTCTTGCTGCTCCTCCTGATGATGGCCTTTATCCTGGCTTTTACCTCGAGGATGTTGAACGGCTTTGTGATATAATCGTCCGCTCCGTATTCGAGACCCATGATCTTATCGATGTCGTCCGTTTTTGCGGTGAGCATGATGATCGGAATGTCCGAGAACTCCCTGACAGCCTGGCAGACCTCATATCCCGACATGACCGGGAGCATTACATCGAGAAGGATCACCGAATAATCGTTTTTCCTGATCAGCCCGAGCGCCTCTCCTCCGTCATACGCGCAGTCGACTTCGTAGCCCTCCTGCTCCAGACTGAAACGCAGACCCTTTACGATCAGCTTTTCGTCATCAACAACCAAAACCCTCTTAGACATAAAACACCTCTGCTCTTCCCTGTAATTCCCTGTTATTCAACGCCGGTCCCTGCCGCAGTATCACCGGCGCATATCCGGTCTCTGATCCTGCCGAAAACACCCTCTTTGATCCCCGGCACGAGCATGATATCCTCAATGCACGAAAAATCTCCGTTAGCCTCCCTGAAAGCAACTATCGCTGCCGCTTTGGAATCCCCGATGCCCGGCAATGTCTTGAGTTCATCAATGCCGGCCTTATTGATATCTACGGGCTTTTCTTCAAAGAAATCATCTGCGAAATGATCAATCAGACTATCGTCAGGTCCGTGTATGGCATCCGACAACGCAATCTCATCTTGCGTTATCGTCCCATCCGCCGTATCTGCCGCCGTGATCACCGGTCCGTCCGTCACTGCGGGCTCCTCTGAGGGCGCTCCGCGAGAAGCAGCGGTACCGTCCCTGCTGTAGACGGTCACGGCTTGGTCGGAGCGAAACCACATCGCGTACGATACTCCGGCGAGCAGCATCAAAGCTGCCCCGACAGCCTTCAAAATGCCCGAATAATCCCGTTTTTTCAGAAAAACACCTCCTTAAATATAAAATAAAATCCCTGATATTGCAATACTTGGGCTATCCTTTTATAATTATAAAATGCAAAGCAATAATACCGAATACAGAGGGTTTGATATGACTGTCAAAGAAAAAGCCAAAAAGATGAAACAGGTGAGCCCGCTGCTCGCCGCTTCCCCGATCAGAGAGAGAAACTATGCGCTGAGTCTTATCGCAGAGTCTCTGAGAAACCATGCAGGTGAGATATTTGCCGCCAACAAAGCCGATATCAGGGCCGCCCAAAACCTCGGCCTGGCCGAGCCCGTCATTAAGCGCATGACATTTAACGAGTCAAAGCTCAACTCCGCTCTCGACGGCATATTCGGCCTGATCGAGCTGCCCGATCCCGTAGGCAGGCAGCTCCTCCACAGACAGCTCGACAGCGATCTGGAGCTCTACCGCATAACATGCCCGATAGGCGTTATAGGCGTCATTTTTGAGGCACGTCCCGATGCGCTGGTGCAGATTTCCTCTCTCTGCATAAAGAGCGGAAACTGCGCGCTCTTAAAGAGCGGTCACGAGACCGTCGAGACCAACCGCATCCTGTTTAACATCATCAATACCGCAGTCATTAAGTCAGGCCTCCCCGAAGGCTGTCTCGTGCATGCGGAGGAGCGCTCCGAGATCAGCGAGCTGCTCGAGTGTGACGAGAGCGTGGATCTGATCATCCCGAGAGGCTCGAACTCCTTTGTCAGATACATCATGGACAACACCAGGATCCCCGTAATGGGTCATTCCGACGGTGTGTGCCATATCTATGTGAGCAGGAACGCAAATACAGAAAAGGCCATTAAGATCATTACGGACGCAAAGACTCAGTACGTGGCTGTGTGCAATGCCGTAGAGAGTGTGCTCATAGACGAGTCGATAAAAGACAGCTTCATGCCGCAGCTGGAAAAAGCCATGGCGGATGCGCATGTAGAGCTGATCAAAGAGCCTGCTGACCCCCATACCGAGTACCTCGACTACAAGCTCTCGGTATATACCGTAAAGGATCTCGATGCGGCGATCGGGCATATCAACCTCTACGGTTCACATCACACTGACTGCATCATCACCGAGGATGACGAGGAAACCGAGAAGTTCATGCAGCTCGTTGATTCGGCAAATGTATACAGAAACTGCTCCACCAGATTTGCGGACGGATTCAGATACGGATTCGGAGCAGAGGTCGGTATCAGTACCGGCAAACTCCATGCCAGAGGTCCTGTGGGACTCGAGGGTCTGGTGACCTACAAGTACAGGCTGTACGGAAACGGGCACATCGTCGCGGATTACGCCGAAGGCCGTAGAATGTTTGATTTTAAAGATATGTAAGTTGATCACGGAGTTCCCGAAAGGGAACTCCGCTTTTTTTATATATTATTTCTCTTTGTTGAGTTTTTCGAGCAGCTGCTGGATATACTCTATCCTGCCCGAATGATAAGCTATTCTTTCATCCTTCTGAGTGCCCTGATAAATGCGTCTGGCATTCTCGCGGGCCATGACCTCTTTAGCCAGGTCATCATTCAAACACTTGATAATATCAGTCATCTTACGCCTCCAATACTATATCGGTATTATAGTGCGTATTTTTCTCAAAGTCAAAGACAGTTTTTCCGACGCGTATCATTTTTTCTCGCGCCAGATCGTGCCAACCTGTGTCTCATCGATCTTTCTGACATTCTCGATGATACGTGCTTTCTCGGTCTCCTTGTTCCTGCTCCAGAGATATGAGAAATGCAGCTCCGTGCCCTGTTTTATGCGCTTGAGGTTCTCCAGATGCTTCAGCAGCATAACGGCGGTCGCGACCAGAATGATGACCGCTCCGAGCGCATTCCCCGACATAATGCCGTAAACGGCCGGGTACGCGACAGAAGCCGTGATCGGAACCACGCAGATATAGTCGATCACGATAGCGAGCACGAGCTCGATAAAGAGCATGATCAGAAATACCTTCCAATTAAACGCGAGTATCATGCCGCCGAGGCATGCCAGTCCTTTTCCGCCCTTAAACCCCATGTAGAACGGGAACATATGCCCTATGATGCAGGCAACGCCCGTAACGCTGTAGATAAACGATATCTCGGGGAACAGCGCGGCCATGATGCCTATGATCGCGAATGCTTTCAGGATATCGAACACGATGCATATCGCTCCGACAACCTTGCCCATCGTGATGACCGCATTGGACCCGCCCGCGTTGCGCGAGCCTGACTTTCTGATGTCAAATCCTTTCATCTTGGCGATGATATATGACGGATTGATGCAGCCTACGAGATATCCGGCTATTATACTGACAATAACGGCAAAAACAATCTTCATAAAAATCTCCTTTTCATTCAGTCGTTGTCAAGAAGCTGTCCGTTAACACTCGCATTCTCGTCTTCGTCAAAAGGAATGATCAGGTATCTTGTATCGTTGATATACTCCGCTCTTACCAGTCCGGCCTTTTCTTCGGGTACGGTAAGCACAACGGAATATCTTGAAAGTGACGAACCCGTTACGTCGTCGAGCTTATTCCGAAGCTCGATGACCTCTTTTACGAGCTCCTTCTCGCGCTTAACAGGCTCATTAGCCTTGAGCGCCCTCGAATCGACCAGATTGGCTATCTCGGGCATCTCATCCGCAAATTCGTTGAGCATGGTCTTTTTGATGTAAGCGCCCTGCTCCTCGTCGATGTTGTTCTCTTCGATGACCTCATCGATGATGTCTGCGGAAAGCACGATGGGTGCCGTAAGCGGGATACCCTCTTTTTCGGCCTCATCGGTCTTGAGCTTGAAGCTCTCCTCGATGTCGAGCAGCACCTCCTCAGCCTTATCCTCATCCTTATAAGCCTTGTTCACGATCTGTTTCATGGTCTCGCGCTGCTCATAGGCGGTACGGCGGCAGGCACAGCCGAGCACATCCTCAACAAACTCCGGATGCGCGTTCTTGGGATCCCTGATAAAATAATCAACCTTATGGATGTCGGCACTTCTGTCATCAAACGCGGGGAACATGAATCCGAGGTCGGGTGCGCCCACAACCCAGTCCCTGATCCGCGCGCCGATCCTGTTCTCATCCTGACGATAACCCAGTGCGGGCTTTGACAGCTCCACGGGACAGACTGATACCAGGATATATTCAAATACCTCTTCGGACTCGTCGAGCTCGAGATTGTCCGAAGTTTTCTTCATAACGTCATATGAATCGTGGAATACGATAATGATAAAATTGCCCGTATATGCGTATTTCTCGATAATGTCCGCATACAGACGGTCGAGGAGCTCCTCTTCCTTCAGCCCGCTCTTTTTGAGCTGCATGAAGAACTCCTGCCTGCCGCCGGTCTCCTCCTCGTCGGAAGGAAAATCGAGCTCGAGTATATTGTTGCCGACATTGCCGGACATGGTCTTTTTGGCTATCTCGAGATACTTATAGAACTCCTCCTCCGAAAGCCCGTAAAAGCTCTCGTTGAACTTAACCACTATGTTTCTGTTGCAATCCACATAACATCCCGAAACCCGGTCGATCGAAGTATTCTTCGTAAATCTCCTGCGGATCTCGAGTACATCTTTTTTGTTCATAACAGTTCCTTACCTTACTTCTTTCATTTGGCGCCTGAAGCCCATAAAATCCTTAAGGGCTTTGATGCCGATCTTAACGATCTTTTTGATGTTGATCGAATTTTTGCCTCCCTGACGGGGCTTGAAGGTGATCTCCCTGAAAGTAAGCTTTTCATGATAATACGAGAAAAACGTAGTCATCATGATATTCGGGAGATTATAATTGGACGGCAGCCTGTCAATGTATTTGGCTACCAGATCCTTTTTCATGAGTCTGAAGGGCGCGTTCGCGTCCTTAACCTTAACGCCGAAAATAAACCTTAAAAGAAGGCATACAACATTCTCGACAAACTTGCGCGAGCGTCCGTCACCCCTGACCGTGCGGTTGCCTATGATCGCGTCGTACCTGTCCTTCAGCTGCCAGAAAGCGTCGAACTCCGCCGGGTCCGTCTGACCGTCGGAATCCGTCTGGAATATCCAGTCGGCGCCCTTGTTTATCGCGAACTTATAGCCGTAGATAACGGTCGAACCGTGTCCGCCGTTAAGCTTTGTAAGCGCTGTAAGCTGAGGCTTCGTCTCGGCCATGGCTGTCAGGATATCGTAGGTCTCGTCGGTACTGCCGTCGTTGATCACGACCAGCCTGGAATCGGTACCGTACTTCTCGACTATCGGATACCACTCGCTGACGGTACGTATGATATTGTCTTTTTCATTATACGCCGGAATAACTATATACAGCTTATCCATACCACCCCTCCTGTACTTAAACCAATCCCCGCTCATACAAGCGGGGATCTGTAAGAACACTATAAATTTTACTTTTATTCCGTGCCCGTGTCAACCTCTCATTCAATCCGGGCGTCGGTGAGGGTCGCGTACTGCGCGCCGTCTTCTTCGTAGGTTTCGAACACGCCGACTACTTTGATCGACTGACCGCCTTCGGGGTACTCGGCGCCGTCTTCCAGCCTGAATTCCAGGCCGGTCGCGCAGCATTCCGTTGCGTCTTTAACGATGCAGGTATGGTATTCGGTCCCTGCGTCGCCGGATTTGTAAACGGCATGCAAGCCTTCCATCCTTACGGTCTTTCCGCGGTATTTTTCGGGCGTGTTAAGCATATAGAAGACCTCGGCATATACCATTGTCGATGAGAGAACTGTCAGATCCACATCAACGTCCGTAGCCGAAGGATCCTTAAGATCATCTTCCCGGGGCTCGTCCCTTAGCACGGCGGTATTCGGATCAAACAACTGTACCCCGGGGTCTTCGGGATCATCAGTGTCCTTTACGGAAATGATCGTTATATCATCATCCGCGGGCTCAGTGTTTTTTTTACAACCCGTCGCGGCAAGCATTACGCAGACGGCGGTCAGTATGGCGATAAATCTCTTCATGCTCTTGCGCCTCCCCGGGCCATCATCCCGGCGCCGCAGCAGGCAAAGAACGCGAGCGTATCGACAGCCACGATCGTAGATCCTACTGGCGTTCCGGTAAGCAGCGAGATCACGATGCCGAAGAACGCGCAGAAAACGGACAGCACGGCGGAAAATATCGTTACCGAGCGGAAGCTCTTGAATATCCTCATGGCCGAAAGCGCAGGGAATATAACGAGTGCCGATATCAGCAGCGAACCGACCAGGTTCATGGCCAGCACGATGATCACTGCGATTATCACGGCGATCATCAGATTATAGATCTCGGCATGACCTCCAGTCGCTCTCATGAACACTTCGTCAAAGGTCACGGCAAATATCCTGTTGTAGAACAGCACATATATGACAATGACAGCTACGGAAAGTACAAAGCAGAGCCATACCTCGCGGCTGGTGAGCGTGAGTATCGACATCGATCCGAACAATGTGCTGCAGACATCTCCGGTAAGGTTTGATGACGTTGAGAAAACATTCATTAACAGATATCCGAATGCGAGCGCGCCTACCGAGATCATCGCGATGACCGCGTCTCCCTTAAGCTTCGCGTTCTGGCCGGTCCTCAGCAGCAGGATCGCGCAGATTATCGTGATCGGCAGGACAAGATACATGTTGTTCGTCAGATTGAATACCGACGCGATCGCGATCGCTCCGAACGCGACATGGGAAAGTCCGTCTCCCACAAATGAGAAGCGCTTCAGAACGAGCGTCACGCCCAGCAGCGATGAGCACAGAGCGATCAGCACGCCCACTACCATCGCGTATCTCACAAACGGAAACTGAAAATACATTATCAATTTATCCGCCACAAACATTACCGCCTTTCAATGCTTATCTCAGAGCCTTTTTAAGTACCTCCAGATTCTTTTCCATTATCGAGAGATATGTGGCTCCGGCCTTTATATCCTTTGATGTCGTCGACTGCATGGAATCAAGCATAAGGATCTCCTGATCCGCAGATTTGGAATTCTCTTTGATCGTCTTCGCGAGCTTCTGATCGGATGTTTCGATCGTAAGCACTGCCTTGAGTCCGAGCTCGTCAAGCTTATTAGCGAGAAATACCACGGTCTCGAAGCTCGCTTCGGTCTCGGCGGAGCAGCCGACAAACGCGGCATAATAACTGAGTCCGTAATCATCGGTCAGGTACCTGAACGGAAATCTGTCGCCGAAGAGAATGGTCTTTACCGATGCGCCGTCAACAGCCGCTTTGTACTCAGCATCTAAAGTTTTAAGCTTTTCGTTATAAACTGCCGCATTAGAAGAATAAACTGATGCGTTCTCACTGTCAATACCCGCAAAAGCGTCCGCTATCGCGTTTACAATGACTTCGGCGTTGCGAAGCGAGAGCCATACATGCTCGTCGTATTCGACCTCGTCCCCTTCATGGTCATGTCCATGGCCGTGATCATCGTCATGATCCTCGCCCTCTTCATGGTCATGGTCTTCATCATCCTCATCATGTTCGTGACCTTCTCCGCCTTCGTGCTCATGCTCTTCACCCTCCATGCCTTCTACAACCTCTTCTTCTTTTACAGCGTCGCCGAGTGTCTCGAGCAGATTGATAACGACCATGTCCTTATTGACCGCTTCTTTGATCGCTTCCTCGATCCACTCATCCGATTCGCCTCCGACATATATCAGCATATCGCACGAAGATATCTTCATGATGTCCGCCGCGGTCGCCTGAAAACTATGCAGGTCCACACCGTTGTCGAGCAGCATCGTAACATCATAGTCACCGGCCTTATCGCCGAGTACGTTCATGACCCAGTCGTACTCGGGGAACACCGTAGCCACGATCTGCTTCTTCCCCGACTTTGCCGCACCGCCCGAGCAGGCTGTCAAAAGGCCCGCCAGCATTAATACGATCATTAATACTGCAATACTCTTTCTCATAAAAAATCAACCTCCCAATGAATTAGTCCCATCGGGAAGTTGATTATAAACATGCCTTTTGTGATTGTCAATAGAATTTGCAAATTATTTGCAAATTTAATTCTGAACCAGAGATGCCAGTTCTCTCTTAACCTCTTCAACGGTCTCGTTGATAGTCTTGGTCGAAGCGCCGATCTCCTGCGTCGACGCCGCGAGGTTCTGGATCAGGCTGTTGACCTTATCGATGATCTCGAGCAGTCCGTCGGCCTCGGTCGCGATCGAAGAAACGGCGTCCTTGATGTTCTTGTTCGCCGCGCCGCTCTGTGTCGCGGTATCCTTCGAATCGGCCGCCAGAGTATTGATCTCATCGGCAACTACCGCAAATCCGCGTCCGGCGTCTCCTGCGCGTGCTGCCTCTATCGAAGCGTTCAGCGCGAGCAGGTTGGTCTGGTTCGCGATATCTACGACTCTTTCGTTGTTCAGGGTCATCTCGGTAAGGTATTCGGTAATACGCTTGATCGAATCGTTGAGCTTGCTGCAGAAAGCGGAAACGCTGGTCATCTCGTTGGAAACCTGCGCACTCTCGGACGCGTTTCTTTCATTGCCCTCGACCATGGTATTCATCGATTCACTGAGGTTGAGGAAATGATTGTTGATGGTCTCGATCGCGTCAAGGATACCCTTCTGCTGAGCCTCAAGCTGCGCTCTCTCCTGTTTTACCATATCCTGAGCTTCGGTCTTTTCCTTCTCTACGAGGTCCTTGAGGTAATGAACGCAGTTTTCCTTATGGTTGACATTGTTGTAGATTGCAACGGCCATTTCCTTACAGCCGCTATAACCGCAGCATTCGCAGTTGATCGTCCTCGATTCGGGCGTCAGCTTGTTCATCTCTCGGAATATCCTGTCAAGCTCATTGTCGTTCGGGATCTTATGAGCGGCCTGTGACGAACGGTTGGTATACTTGCGGATATAATCGTCGAGTTTGAGGTTCGCGAACTGCTTATTGAGCGCTGCAAGTCTCTGCTCGGGAGTGCTCTTTCTCGACCACGCGCTCCTCTTCTCGTTTTTCTTGACCGACTCCTGGATCTGGTGCAGATTGCAGAGAGGATCGTCGCCGTGAGTGATCTTATGATCGGTACCGGTGCCGCTGATACAGCCGTTTTCGCAGTTCAGCGCATCGATGAACAGGTAAGGCGTATTGCCGCCCCTGATCCTGGCCTTGTTATCCTCAAGGTAGCGATACATTCTCTGATCGCCCTCCATCTGACGGATGAATACATCGCTGCCGAGCAGCCAGTAAACGTTCTCCTTAAGTCCGCCGGGCATCGGGTAGATGGAACCGAGTCCGTACTCGATCTCATCCTCGATCTCCTCGCCGCTGATATTGTGCTCGCGCACATATTTCATCAGATGCTCGAAAGTAACGTTGTAATTGATATATCCGTGCGTGTTGGGATCGTCGATCTCGTTCTTTTTTGCTATGCAGGGGCTGATGAAAGCAAGTTTGTCGTTTACATGCATCTCCTTATGCACATAGACCGCCGCGCACATCATGGGTGAATGTACCGGGAACAGCTTAGGCAGAAGCTCGGGCACATATCTCTCGATATAGCCTACGACCGCGGGACAGGGCTGCGAAATGCCGCCGAGGTAATTATACTTCCGGATATAGTTGATATATGCCCATGTGGTGATATCTGCACCGAATGAAACGCTGATGATGCGGTTAACGCCGAGCTTTTTGAGCCCGCCGAACACTCTCTTGTACTCTCTCGGATAATCGGCCCTGAAGGCAGGTGCCACAAGTATCGATATCTTTTCGCCCTTCTTCAGGTCCTCAAAGAATCTCTCGGTATCGTCACGATACTCTCTCGCATTATGCTCACATGCCTCAAAGCAGGCTCCGCAAGCGATACACTTGGTTCCGTCGACATCTACTCTGGAAATACCGTTCTCGTCCTGCTCGGATGCCACACAGGCTCCGAGGCAGCTGCAGACTCTGATACATCTGTTGCAGCCGACGCAATTGTCGTTGGTAAAGACCAGGGAATTCGTTTTTACTTCCATCATGTTCTCCTTATCCATGCTCTAAAGTCTTTGCTTCCGATGAGAGTTTTCATCATCGCATATTTTTTATAAAACGTATTATAACACAAGTACACAAAAATGTTAAGCACTTTTTATTTTTCTCTTATGCGATAGTTTTTAATTCGATACTTCACATATCGTATTGCAAAAAAAGGTTTCGACCGATCATCGGCCGAAACCTTAAATATCATCAAATCTTTTTGAGCTTTACGAAGCCTGAACCGTAGTTGAGCAGACCGTCTTCGTCAAACACCAGCTCATCCCACGATGACAGGGCTTCCCCGAATACCTCACGCTGCTCCTGCGTATCGTAATAGTACTTCCCGCCTATGGCTTTCCATTCCTTTTCGCCGCGTGAGAAATACCCGTCCTTATAACCCTTTATCTGACCGGCCTCGATCGCTTTTTTGATCTCTTCCTCGCTGACTCCGACAGGTACCTTCGCCATCTCGAGAACCCGGTGATCGTCAGTAAACTCGTATCTGGCTTCGATCAGGCTCTTCATCTGCCCCGCCTCGTGCTCGTCTATCGCGCCGGCAGCCAGCTGTTTATCGAGATCCGCAATGACCTCTTCGACAGGGAAAAGCTCGAACTTGCCTCCGATCATGCTCATCATCTTTGCCGCACGGTAAGTTCCGACGATATCCATGCACTTCTTATCGGCTTCGCTCATCTCGATATCGCCGATATCCTGCTTCTTTTGAACCGTAACAACGCCTTCCGCCGTCTTTTTCATGCCTATCGCGAGGAAACCGATGCTGAAAACAACGCAGCCGTCCACAACCTGCAGGGTCTCAACGCCCTTGCGGAAACTATCGTCGGGAATATCGTAGAAATCCTCTGCGGTATAATGATATTCGCTCCATCCGGTCTGCTCCCACGTGCCCTTTATCTCTCTGCCGTTGGCCGAATTGCGCAGGATCAGGGTATGATCCTCAAAAAACTCATACGTGATCGCGGTAAAATCTGTACCGTCCTCACTCTTGAACTCAGTGGCCGGAATGTGCGCCAGATCGTTCGAAAACGCGTTTACAATGTAATCAACCTGCCACGTTCCCACCAAAAACTTCAAACCATCTCTCAGATCCTGTTCATCAAGTTCCATCGTAAACCCTCCTGTTATATGATCACATTTTTTCTATCAGCTCCTGAGGCAGATGAGTCGCGAGCGACTTCTCCAGCTCAGCGCTGTCAACGGGTTTTGTCAGGTAATCGACAAAACCGATCTTTCTGTACTCATCGCGCGCCCCCGCTTCGGCATTGGCCGTGAGCATGATAACCGGCGTGCCCTGATTGAGCCCGTCGGCGGATATCTCGCGGAATGTCTCGATGCCGTCCTTCTTGGGCATCCTGTGGTCGAGCAGGATAAGATCGTATTTGAGCTCTTTGCACTTTGCTATGGCCTCATCACCGCTGTTTGCCTTATCTAACACAACCTCGGTCTTTTTAAGGAGCTCTTTGATGACCATGATATTTACCGCAACATCGTCAACAACGAGCACATGCGCGTTCGGCGCCCTGAACGTCTCATGATATACCTCATGTTCGGCCCTTACATTGCGCTCAAACTCGCCCGCAGGAGTCGCGTCCTTTATCTTTTGAGGCACATAGACCTTAAATACAGTGCCTTCGCCGGGCTCGCTCTCAACAGTAACCGAGCCGTTCATCAGCTCCACGAGCTGTTTTGTGATGGCCAGTCCCAGACCCGTGCCCTGTATGTTCGCGTTTTCCTTTTCATTTACTCGTTCAAACGCGTCGAACAGATACGGCAGATCCGACTGCGCGATACCCATGCCTGTGTCCCTGACCTCAATGACGAGACCGAACTCACCCTTTGCTATGGGCCGCTCTCCTTCTGAAAAACGCAGCTCCACGCTGCCCGCTCTGGTGTATTTGATCGCGTTCGAGACCATGTTGCTGATGACCTGCGTCAGATGCAGGACATCACCCTCAAGAACCGTAGGGATATTGGGATCGAACGCGGCTTTCAGCAGCAGGTCCTTATCATCGGCCATCTTTTCGAAACGCGATACGCATTCACGCATCAGGTCGTGAGGCTTGTATTCACCCAAAAGAAGCTCCATCTTGCGGGCTTCGATCTTGGAGAAATCCAGTATATCGTTGATCAGATGCAGCAGCGCATTGCCCGATGACCTGATATTCTCGGCGTATTCGAGCAGCTCGGGGTCCTCGGCCTTGCGGAGTATCATCTCGTTCATTCCGAGTACTGCGTTAAGCGGCGTCCTGATCTCATGCGACATATTCGCGAGGAAAGTCGACTTTGCCCTGTTGGCCTCATCGGCCTCACGGCGCGCATCATCGAGCTGTCTTAAGTAAGATATCTCCTCCGTGTCGTCCTCAACCAGCAGATAAGAGCCGATAGGTCGGTTTTTTCTGTCAAGGAGCTGATTATACAGCACCTGATAGTGCTCACGGCTGCCCTCTCCGTCGGACCTCTCATACTCCGCGGGACCGAACTGCTTTCCCTTCAGCATGAGCGACGTACGTATCGAAGACATGGGCTCCGCATCATAGGTATCGTCCTCGTCTATCGGGCCAAAATGCTCATTGAAATACTTGTTCGAGAAAATGTATTTGTCGCCGGAATCAAACAGCACCAGTCCCTCGTTCATGTCGTCGACCGCTTTGGCTATCGAATGGCTCATCAGATTGCGCGGTACCAGACGCATGATGCCGAAACAGATCAGGGGACCGGCGACCGCATAGAATATAACGGAGATATCAAGTATCAGCGAGAACGCCATGTACAGTACGTTCAGGAATACTACCAGCAGGAGCACGGCCAGAATCATCACGTACTTTGTGCGGTAAACGTCATAGCTCTTTGCTATCCTGTAGATGATGAAACCGAAGGTTATTACTACCGCGAGATAGTCTATGCCGAGGTGCACAAAATACAGCGTGTTGAATTTGGTCTGATAAAATACGGTGCCCGCGTATTCATATTCGTAAATGTCGAATACATGGCCGAAAAAATAATTGAGAAGAATGGATACCGAATCGATCCAGACCAGAGCGGTAGCTATCGGACGAAGGATCTTCAGCGCCTTATGGTGATCGGTGTATGACAGGCAGAATCCGGTCAGATACAGCAGCATCCAGTCTATCGCGGCAAAGTACAGAGAATATACGATCTCGGCGAATACCGCGTTGGGTGATACCGCTATAAGGATATTGGAAAAAATGGCAGCTATAGAACAGATAAAGGCCTTTTTCAGGATAACTCCGTATCTCTGCCTGATCTGCATAGATGCCATGATCGTAAATAACATTATGACTATAGCAAGGCTGTCTACAAGGACATATATGATCTTTGTGTACATCTCAACGCCTCTCGCTGATCATTTTCTAAGGATCGTCTCCATAGTGTATTGCCGAACCTGCATGCCAAGGCTCTTATAGAACTCAACGGCTCCGGGATTGCACTCCCAGACATGCAGCGTGATATTATCAAAACCGTGTCCGGCCGCCCAGCCCTTAACATAATCGTAGAGCTGCGTCCCGACATGTTTTCCGCGTGCGTTCTCATCCACGCACAGATCGTCAATGAACAGGTTCTTGCGGGCGTAAGCCGCGCCTGTCTCGGGCCAGTCTTTGATCATGCAGAAACAGTGCGCGATCACTCTGCCGTCCTCCTCATAAACGAAAACGGGCCTGTTATCATCGCGAATGATCTCTGCCAGCTGATCGTCCGAGTATTTCGCGCCCTCGGCCTTAAAAAGATCGGGCCTGCCGTTATGATGCACGAGCAGTACCTGCCCGAGAAGTATGTTTATGTCGCCGATGTCCCTGACTTCGGCTCTCCTGATAACCGTCACGTCGCAGCTCCTTCCGCACACTCCTCTTTCGCGAGCAGTCTGTGCATTCTCTCTTTATCGATATACATCGCCTCATCCATGCGATGCAGGAAATCATCCTGTGATTCACCCTTTGAATACTTTGCGTAGCCCATCGAGAACGAAATCCTGAACGGCTCGCCCGACTCGGTATTAAAGTTATTGGACAATATCCAAACTCTTTCCTTGAGCGCGAGCACATCCGCCTCAGAATCCGAATTCATAAGGATGATGAACTCATCTCCGGCGAACCTGAAAACGGTGCCCTTAGACTCCGAAGCGCGATGAAGTATCCTGCCTGCCCTGAAAAGCGCACGGTCACCTGTGGAATGACCGAACCTGTCATTGATCTCCTTAAATTTGTTAAGGTCGAACATTATTCCGTAAAAACTCCTGGTCTCACTGAATACCAGCAGCGTATGCTCGAGGAACTGTCTGTTGTACAGACCCGTGAGCGGATCGATATAGGACTTTTCGTTCTGTATGCCCATATAGATCGCTGCGATACCTATGCAGGTGCCCGGCCATGCGGTCGAGATACCGTAGAAGAAGGCCTGTCCGAGACATCCCGCGACAACCGGCAGCATGAACATCCATATGGGAAAAAACCTGAGCCTCCCATGCTTTTTGCGGTAAATAAAGTAAATCACAAGGCTCTCCGCTCCGGTAAGCATGACGAAGAAATACAGCACGTTGCACAGCGGAAGTCTGTGGTAGATATTGTCCGAATCGATATACAGCAAAAACGGCTTAAATATGTTAACTATCAGAGCTATCGCCGATATCACGGGAAAAGCGGCATATACGGGGATCTTCTTAAGCAGGCGCTTGCGGTCGCGGTAAAGCTTCAGGTCAACATAGAGCAGCCATACAAAGCATCCGGTAACATTGGCCAGATAAAGGCCCGTATTGCAGAGCAGGTTCAGCCAGTGGCTGATGACACCGGGTTTTCCGTCTATCCAGAATGAGAATATCTCGACGATGCTCGCGCCCATCGTGATAAGGGTAAGCGCAGTGAAAAACTTGTCTCCGAGCCTCCTGCGCTGACGGGTGGCAAAACGGCTGGCTATAAGAAACAGCAGCAGAATGATCCCAAACAGATTCAGGATAAATATAGTCTGAAATTCCATTATGCACACATGGATGCCGGAATAATGCGGCATCACATATCCTTTCCGTGGTGTATACGCGGGTTACAAATCATCGATAACAGTCAAAAAACCGTAAATCAGCTGTATCTTATACTATAACATAATGACAGCTTATATACAAGACAGTGTTTGCCTCAGGTTTCCCCGTCATCCGCTGTCCGCTCGGCTTCGACAGCCGCCATATTGTCCTTCTTTTCCCTGTTTTCACGAAGCTTGACGAGGATGTAGTCCTTGTATACAAAATCAAGTATCGCCGCGAACGGGATAGAGAGCAGAATGCCGGGCACACCGAACATCTTGCCTCCGGTAATGATCGTAACCAGGATGAGCAGTCCCGAAACTCCAAGAGAATCTCCGAACATGTTGGGCTTGATTATATAGCCGTCCACGGTCTGGAGGACAAGCGTGAATATGATGAACGCCAGAGCGTGCCAGGGCTTTACCATCAGCAGGATAAAGGCTCCCACAACGCCTCCGAATATGGGTCCGAAGGTAGGGATCAGGTTTGTGAGCGCCACAACAACCGAGATCATGCCTACATACTGCATCCTCATGATCATCATGAAAAGCGCGTTTATCAGGCCGACCATGATGCCCTCGATCAGGCTGTACGCAATGTAATGCGAAAGTATCGAATCGCATCTGTACCAGAAAGTCTTGAACGCGTCATATCTGTTCGCGTCAAAAAGCGCTTTGCCGAGCTGCGAGCAGAAAACCTTTACGGATCTCTTTGCCATCAGCAGATAGATCGAAAGTATGAAGCCTAATATCCAGTTTATGAACGACTTTCCGAAATCGGCGGACGCGGACATGATATTCTCCATGTTGTCCGAGATCAGGCCGAACAGCTTGTTCCATGCAGTTTCCGAAGAATCGATAAACGCCTTCAGATCGATGAATTTCGATATCTCGCCCTTCTCCAGGAAGTTCTGCAGAGCTTCGAGATATGTATTGAAATTGGCCGAGAATGTCCTGATGCTGTCGATGAGCTGAGGTATCAGTATACCGAGCATGAATCCGACTACAAGGACTACAATTATCAGGGCAAGCACTGCCGAAAGGGTCCATTGCACATTCCTGCGCTTAATTTTTTTGAAAAGTGTCTGCGAAAGCTTTTTTGCCAGCGGATTGATCATATAGGCGATGATCGCGCCGAATATGAGCGGCATGAAAAAGCTTATGGCCGCTCCGATCACATGCAGTACTTTGCCGATATTTGACAGTACCACGAACAATGTCACAGCGGTACATGCTATCAGCATGCCGTTAAACCATTTTTTGTTTTTGATCTCCTTGAATTTCACTTTACTTCCTCCCTATTTCCAGTAACGCGCAGCATTCCAGATTGTCGGTCAGCGGAAACATATCGACCGGTGAAAGCCGCTTTACGCGATACCCTTGTTTCATAAAAAGCTTCAGATCGCGCGCGAGCGTCTCCGGATTGCACGAAACGTATACGATACGTCCGATCCCCAACCCTGCCGCAGCCTTGATAAACTCGGGCGTACTGCCGCTCCTCGGCGGATCCATGCACAGCACGTCGATGCCCGCGGGCATATCCCCCAGCATGTATTTTGTGGCATCGGCGCAGATAAATTCGATGTTTCCGATACCGTTCCTCTTTGCGTTGTCCCTCGCGTCCCTCACCGCGTCGGGATTAAGCTCCACTCCGATGACCCGTTTTGCTCCCGCGCTCATGAACATGCCAATCGTACCCGTGCCGCAATATGCGTCGAGCACCGTCTCGCTGCCCGTAAGCTGCGCAAACTCCAGTGCCAGACCGTAGAGTTTTTTTGTCTGCGGACCGTTTATCTGGAAAAACGACCCGGGCGATATCCTGAACCTGAGCCCCAACGAATCGTCCTCGATAAAGCCTTTGCCGTAAACAACGATATTCCGCTCTCCCAGCACCATGCTCGTGCGTTTCGCGTTTATGTTCTGCACGATCGTCGTGATCTCCGGGAATGCCGACCTCAGCGCCTTTACGAAATTATTCTTTCCGGGGAACGGAACTTCGGAAGTGACCAGGATCACCATGATCTCTTCTTTGCCCCCGCAGGTCCCGGTGCGCACGAGCACGTGACGCAGCCACCCTGTTCCGTTGTCCTCGTCGAATATCCTGTATTTGAACGACGGCACGAGTCTTTTTATCTTCTCGATGATCGCGTCTGCCTTTTTATTCTCCAGCAGACATCCGCTCACGGGTATCACCTCATGCGAATCCCTGCGGTATATGCCGCGTACGATCTGTCCTTTTTTGGTCCTCGCGAATACCGAATGCACCTTATTGCGGTAATAGAGCGGATCAGCTGCGCCTGCGACAGGCTCGGGCTTTATACCGTTTTCTTTGGCTACGGGACCCAGGTATTTCCTTACGAGACCGTTCTTTATATCGAGCTGTTCCCCGTAGGAAACGCCCGAATACATGCAGCCTCCGCATTTTTTGGAATAAGGACATGCATTTATCTCATTCATAATAATCTCCGTTTTCCTTTTCGATTGACTTACCGCCCTGCCTTTGATAATTTATTTATAGCAGGCAAAGCCTTAAAACTCAGACAAGAAAGGACCGCAACATGCTGGAAGAACTGAAAAAGCGCGTCTGTGACGCCAATCTGCTTTTACCCAAAAACAATCTGATCACACTTACCTGGGGCAATGTTTCGGGTATCGACCGTGAAAAGGGACTCGTTGTCATCAAACCCTCAGGCGTATCCTACGACACCATGAAGCCCGAGGATATGGTCGTTCTCGACCTCGACGGCAATCGTGCGGAGGGAAACTTAAATCCGTCATCCGATACTCCCACTCATCTGGCTCTGTACCGTGAGTATCCCGAGCTCGGCGGCATCGTTCACACACATTCGAGATGGGCAACGATCATGGCCCAGCAGGGAATGGACATCCCCGCCCTCGGAACCACTCATGCCGATTATTTCTACGGCCCCGTGCCCTGCGCACGCTGCCTCTCGGACGAAGAGATCGCCGAAGCCTATGAGGCCAATACCGGCAAAGTGATCATCGAAACCTTTAAGTCACGCGGCATCAAGCCCATGGACGTTCCCGCGGTACTGCTCAAATCGCACGGTCCCTTCACCTGGGGCAAATCCCCCGAGAAAGCCGTCGAGAATGCGATCGTACTCGAGGAAGTCGCATTCATGGCATGGCACAATCTCTCGCTGTCGAACTGCGGCATCAAGCCCGTTCCCAACTCACTCCTTGACAAGCATTATCTGCGCAAACACGGCGCCAATGCTTACTACGGTCAGGGCGATCACAAATGATCGAAGTTCATGTGCTCCATAAAATGAGCCTTGAACGCTTCACTGTCCGCGAGGATTATCTCACGGCTGACTTTTACGATATTATCCAGTGCCTCCGCACCTGCCGGGTCGGAGGCATATTTTACGGCACCCGAAAGTGAGGAATTCCCGACACTCTCGCACTTGTCCGAAAGCTCCTCCGGCAGCAGCCCTATCGTGACTGCCTTATCCGGATCCAGCTCTGTCCCAAAACCTCCGGCTATAAATACATGCTTTATATCACCGGCCGCAGCCCCGTACTCCTCCAGCAGCGTCTCTATGCCGCCTCTTACCGCGGCCGAAGCCAGCTGCAGCTCTCTTATATCCTTTTGTGTAAAGGTGACTTTTCCGTCCGCGGACAGCCTGATCCTGCCGTGCAGTCTCTCATCGAGCAGCCCCGTCTCATCGACGAGCCCCTGTTTGATCAGTTCCGCAATCAGCGCTATAACGCCCGTGCCGCAGATCCCGACAGGTTTTTCCGCGCCTCCTATCAGTTTCAGCACTATCGGCTCTTTTCCGTCCTCATCGCATAGCGTCACATCACATATCGCTCCGGGTATGCCCGCGGTCCCGCAGCTGATGTTTCCGCCTTCAAACGCGGGTCCCGCCGCAGTAGACGCGACCAGTATCCTGTCCTTAGTGCCGAGTGCCAGTTCTCCGTTCGTACCGAGATCTATCAGCAGGCTCAGATCATCTCCGAATCCGCAGGAATAGATGCCTGCGACTATATCCGCGCCCACAAAAGCCGATATCCCGGGAAGCAGCAGCCCCGACGGAGTATCGGTGAGTGCCGTAGAGACCGGCGTAAAAGGCGCCGTACCGAGTCCTTCGCACGAATAGCCCGCAAATATATGCTGCATCGTGGTATTGCCCGCGATAACGATCCTGCCGAGCCCCGCCGCAGTCAGCGCATGCTCTGTCATGATCGCTTCGATCAGGGCATTGATGTCGGTGATCACGGCGTCTCTCATCTTAGGTCCGCTGCCCAGATTCGATGCCACGATCCTCGATATTACATCCGCGCCGAAGCTGCGCTGATGATTGATGCCTGTCCTGACCGCAATAATCCGTCCGGAATGCTTATCGACCGCCGCAGCCGCGATCGTCGTGGTACCGATGTCGATCGCGATGTCAAACGCAGCCGAACCTGTGTCTATGATATCTGTTTTGCGCTCCGCATCGGAGCTGTCTCCTGCGGGGCATGAATCCGGGCTCCGGTCGCTGCTTTCAGGGATATATATATCCTCGTCCGGCAGCTCATACTCTATCTCGAGATCGCTCCCGGCCGTCCCTGCCATGCAGGCGAGCCTCATGCCTGCTTTTAACTCTTCTTCACTAAAAAACGTCCTGTCGGCATCGGTGATGCTTACCTCCCCCGACAGGACCCTGATCCTGCATTTTCCGCATGATCCCGTGCCGCCGCAGAGGAAAGGAAAGCCTGCATTCTTTAGCAGTGCAGAGATGTCGCTTCCCTTTTGGGCATGTAAGACCATTTCCTTCCTCCAAATCTGTATAGGGAGATAAAAACTATTCCCAGCCGTACAAAAGCATTCATAAACCTTCCGGCTTCGCCGTAAGCCGCCGCTGTGCGGCTTATGTTTATTCATGCGTTTTGTCCGGCCTTTACAGGAAAATCTGTTTAAGCATAAATCTGCAAGCAAGCTTGCGATTTATGCTTTCACAGATTTCCTGTGAATAGTTTTATCTCACAAGTACCTCCTCCAGCTTCGCGGCATGATGAGCAGCAGCATCGGGAACAGTTCGAGACGTCCCGCGAGCATATCAAAGATCAGCACGATCTTCGAGCCTACCGAGAAGAACGAATAGTTGCAGGTAGGTCCGACGAGATTGAATCCGGGACCCATGTTGTTGAGTGTTGCGACAACCGCCGTAAAATTCGTTGTGAAATCGTGCTCGTCCAGTGAGACAAGCAGCACGGATATGAACAAAACAGCGAAAAACAGCGAAATATATGCATTGGTCGCGCGCACGGCATCGTGATCGACAACATTGTTGTCCATTTTGATCTTTTTGACTGCGCGCGGATGGATGAATATCTGGTTCTGCTTGCGCGCGGCTTTAAAAAGGATCAGCAGACGGCTCATCTTGATACCGCCGCCGGTGGAACCCGCGCAGGCACCGATGATCATTACCACGATAAGGATAGTCTTGGAAAACTCTGGCCACAGATCAAAGTCCGTAGTCGCGTATCCGGTGGACGTAAGCAGCGAAGAAACCTGGAAAAATGTCTGTCTGACAGTTTCCCCGAAGGTCGCGTAGAACCTGCCGAGATTCAGTACGATCAGAGCGCATGCTATAAGAGTGATGCTCAGATACAGCCTGATCTCCTCCATGCCGAACGCCTGCTTAAACTTCCTGCGAAGCAGCAGGAAATACAGTGAATAGTTCATACCGCTCAGCAGCATGAATATACCGATCGTCCACTGTACCGCGGGCGAATACGAGCCTATGCTCGAGTTAAGAATGCCGAAACCGCCGGTGCCGATGGTACCGAAGGTCAGCGTAAGGCTTGAGAACAGATCCATGCCGAATATGAGCAGGAGCAGCACTTCTGTAAGACCCATCACCAGGTATACCGAATACAGGATCCGAACCGTATCCTTGATCCTCGGAACCAGCTTATCTACAGACGGTCCTGTCGACTCCGCCTTCATGAGGTTGACCGAATTACCGCCGAGCATGGGCAGCAGTCCCGAAAGGAATACGAATACTCCCATGCCTCCCAACAGATGCAGGAAGCTCCTCCAGAACAGAGTCGCGTGCGTCAGCACCTCAACATCTGCAAGTATCGTTGCTCCTGTCGTCGTATATCCGGATACCGTTTCGAAAAGAGCGTCGATATATCCGGGTATCTCCCGTGTCATAACGAAAGGAAGAGCACCCAGCATAGACATTACAAGCCATCCGAGCGCTACCACAAAGTAGCCCTCTTTCAGATAAAGCCCGCCTTTTTTGGGCTTTTTCCACGACATGACCAGACCCAGCGCCAGACAGATCGCGGCGGTGATCAGATAGCTCCATGCCGTATTCTCGCGGTAGATCAGTCCCACCACGAACGGGCACATCAGGAAGGCTGCCTCTGCCTTCATCAGAAGTCCCAGTATATAGATTATTACTCCGTAATTCATAGATTATCTCCCCGTTGATCAATAATAGCGATAACGCTTATTCGAGTATGTCGTCGATATTATTGATGTCCGAGGTGGTGTGAACGATGACCACCCTGTCTCCGACCTTGATCAGATCCTGGCCGCCGGGTATGATGATCTTCTTATCGCGCGTAATGCAGCAGATCAGCACATCCTTTTTCTTTTTGAGCTGCATCAGCGGGATATCGACAACATGAGAGCCGTCCTTAATGATGAACTCCATCGCCTCGGCCTCGTCATCGCCTATCTTGCGGTAGTTTTCTATGTCGGAATCCTTTGTGTAATCCATCGATCTGATGAACTGTATGAGCAGGTCGTTGGAAACCTTGTTGGGGTTGATGATCGTATCGAGATTGAGCCTGTCGATAACCTCATCGTAATTGATCCTGTTAACCTTTGTGACCGTCTTGGCCCTGACATGATCGATCGCGAACAGGCTAAGCAGGATATTCTCCTCATCGATGCTCGTAAGCGCCGCAAACCCCGACGCGTTGCCCAGTCCTTCTTCCATCAGCAGATTGCGGTCGGTGCCGTCGCCGTTGATAATATCAGCCTCGGGAAGCACGTCCGCAAGGAACTCGCATCTGTCACGGTCAGCCTCAACGATCTTAACCTTAATGCCGGACTCGATAAGCTTTTTCGCGAGGAAATAGCCTATTTTGCCGCCTCCGACGATCATCGCGTCGGGAACCCTGTCGGTACCTACGCCGAACATCTTAAAGAACTTGTTGATCTCGGTACGTGCGCCCACGATACCGACCAGATCGCCCTGCTCGAGTATGAAATCACCGCCGGGGATGATGGTCCTGTCGCCGCGCGTTACCGTGCAGACCAGCACATTCGCGTTATACTTTGCCCTGATATCTACGATATGGAGCTTCGAGAGCTTGGAGTCGAGCTTGATCTTAAAATGTACCATCTCGACCTTGCGGTTTGAGAATACATCGATCTTTGTCGCGTAAGGGAAATTGAATATTCTCGCGATCTCCTCTGCCGCCGTCAGTTCGGGGTTAAATATCATCGAGATATCGAGTTCGTTCTTTAAGAACTCTATCTCGGAATTGTAAATGGGGTTGCGAACGCGCGCGATGGTACGGCATTTGCTGACCTTCTGCGCTATCACGCAGCAGAGCAGGTTCATCTCGTCCGAATCCATGACCGCCACCATCAGGTCCGCGTCTCCTATGCCCGCTTCGCGAAGCGTAACGGAGCTCGTGCCGTCACCCGTATATGACATGACGTCCAGGTTTGAAAGCGCAGTCTTAAGGCGCGTGGAATTCTTATCGATAACGGTTACGATATGTCCCTCCTGCGTCAGCTGCTTTACCAGCGAAAGTCCGATCTTTCCGCATCCTATAACAATAATCTTCATCTATGGTTTCTCCCAAATTCTTCTGTTTTCTTCATCATCACATAATTCAACATCTTATATTTTACTCCTATTTACACAAAATGCAAACATAAAGAAAGTACCCGAAGTTTGGTCCTTCGGGTACCTGAAATTCGTGATATTATTTTGCTGAAAGCCTGTCAGCCTCGATGAAGAAGCCTGCTCCCGTGATGCACCATACAGTGCCGTCCTCGGAGGTAAATCTGTACGCCACGTCGATCGTGCTGCCCTTCGCGAGCTTCTCGATGCGCTCTGATGAGGTATCCGACTCAGCATAAACATATGTCTTCTTTTTCGCGACGGTCATCTGCGAGTTGACCACCTCATATCCGGGATACGCAAAATACCCGTCGTCCACTGTCAGCTCACCCTGAACATACCAGATGGAAATAACATTAGCGAAAAACGCTCCGACTGAACTGATCTTAGTCATGATCCAGGTGTCCTGAAGCTTTCTCCTGCCTGTGCCGTTTGCGGGATCGTAAGCGTAAAAAGTTAGCGAACCGTCCTTGTTGCGGACATAATCGGAAATGAGCACCGCGTGCTTTCCGCTGCTCCCGTACCTGGTGTAAACGACCACGCCCTCGGGATGAACATCCAGCAGATCCGCAATATACTCGCGGTTATGCGAATGAGTGGTCTCGGTCTCCTTTTTAAGGTAATATGTAACGGCCGCGCCGGTCGCAGTATCCTGATGTGTAAAAGGAGTAACATCCGAGAAATAAGAGCTGCAGCTCTCGTATTTGCCGTTTTTATCGGGTATCGGATTGCCGCCCATGGCCGCGCGGACATCGCCGAAAGTAAATGTTACAGGCCTGCCCTCGGCTGCCTGACGGCGTCTGAGCAGAGATGCGGTAGCTGATGAAGTACACAGACCGCTGGACTTTGAATACTCCTGCTTCCAGCCGGTAACCCAGGTCAGATTGGCTGCCGAAACTGCGTAAGTCTTATCGACCTTGGCCTTAGACGCGGATACCGTCGCCTCTTCCGCGGGTCCTACATACTTGCAGTACTCGAGCGAGATCCATCCGTGCGCGTCGCCGTAAACGATCTTACCCCAGCCGTTTGAGCTGACAAAGGTAACGTTGACCTGCTTGCCCTTCGGCACGGATCCCACCTTCATGTATTCGCTGCCGTAGCAGGATCTGATGTTAAGCGGTGACTCCTGAGTGTTTATCTTATAGATACCGGTTTTATATGAGGCTGCGCTGACACTGACTCCCTCGGGAAGAATGAATGCGCAGACAAGTAAGATCGCTATAAAAATGCGTACAGCTTTGGACAGTTTCATGATACAATGTTACCCTTCGAATCAATTTCGTAACAATATTGTAACAATTGAATCACTTTTTTGCAAGTCCAAAGCTGTAGAATTCACATTTTATTCATTTTTCGGTTTAGGGAGACAAGGAAGAACCGTCCCCATGTCTACTATTTATTTATTGAATTTCTCGGTCCAGTAGCTCTGGCCGTAGATGTCGGTAAGTTTATACAGGCCGACCATCTTCTGTCCTACGTAAGTGTCGCTGACCTTGAGCGCGCCGTTTACGGTGAGGCGGTCACCGAGCTTGTAGCTGTCGAGGTAGCTGCCGTCGTATGCGTAATAGTCGCAGAGGAAATCGATCACGTCGCCGTTTGCGATATCAACGAGACCTCTGAACTCTGTCTCGGTGACAGTATTATCATATATGGGCTCCGCGCCGATCACACTGCCCTTTCCGGTGCTGTAGGAAAGGTTGATAATGAGGTTCACGCGCTCACCGTTGAGCAGCGCGGGTACCTTGCCCGTGATCACATCGCCGGTCGTATCAACATGATAGTAGGCAACAGGCTGATCGTTGATCGAGAGCCATGTGCCCTCGGTGTCCGCGATCAGATTGCCGTAATCGTCGATGGCATAGAGATTGTCGAGACCGAGATCGATATAGCCGGCTCCGTCGTCAACAAACATGTTGAGATCGACGCTGTTGATCAGGCTCCAGTCGGATGTGCTGAGCGTAATGTACTTATGTCCTTCGCTGTCCGATTTCCAGTTAAGCTTTGAAGTATCGAGCAGGTTATTGCTGACATATCCGGCGATCGCCTCGTCGCTCATCGATCTGCCGCTGAGTCCCGAGATAGTCGAAACCAGTCCCAGGATGCTGTCGAGCGATGAACCCGAACCCGAAGCCGAGCCGCCGCCGAGCAGATCGAGCAGGGATCCCATCGAAGAACCTGACGAAGCGCCTGCCGCGGCACCTACGCCCTGTACTCCCGCAAACTCCTTGATGCATGCGGAATACTCGTCATCAAGGCCGATCTGGTCATATGTCGATACTGCCGAATTAACCTTATTTGTCTTGCGGTAGGGGAAGAAAATGGAGATACCGTAAGCATTGGTCATGTTGGACGAGGTCCTGTTGTACTTAACCGATGAAAGCAGTGTATCCGCGAGTGCCTTGCCTTCCTTTGTATCTAGGTTCAGCGCAAAATTGATCAGGTCGATCTGATCGATCGCGTTTGACTGTGCAAACTCTCTGGTGTCGCTTCTCGCATCTGAAACGGTCTCGTACTTGTTGTCGTTGATGAGCTTTGAGGTGCTCTTCGCAAATGCCTTAAAATCGTCTCCTACGGTTTCGGAAAGCTCGGCCAGATCAACGATCGACAGAGTGGTCTTCTGTCCGGGGCAGGACTGCGCGCAGACATCAACGAAATCGTCGATGATGTTCTTGCCGATCTCGATCGTATCCATCGAGGTATTGTTCGAGAACGCGGTAAGCCAGTTGGTGTAATACCAGCCGACACCGGGCTCCGTCTCCTCGGATGCGATCACGTAATCCGCGTAATTGGCGAGCATCAGGTCGGTCTCAACTGTCGCCATCAGGCATGCGTCAAAGCCGATGAAATCGTATTTGATACCGGCATTTTTAAGAGCTGTATTGATGCCCGCGAGGTTCATCGAACCCGCAGACTTATGAGTCTCGTCATAGCCGTAGCCCGAGAGCGATCCTCCGCCGTGATCCCAGAATATCAGGATATTTCTGTCGGCGGGATAATTCTTGTTCGCGTACTTGATGAACTCGGTGAGCGTCGCGGGATCGGTCATGGCCTTATTGCCCATGTTATCCTCGAGACGTACCATCTTGCCGCTCGTGAGCTTATATATCTGGTTATTGGAGGTGCTGATGCCGTTAGTCTTCCAGTTGCTGCATCCGCCCGTATAAACGATGATATTGATCTTGTCGGAAATGGTGGCCTTCATCATCTCGTTGAGATCGTTGGTCGCCATGCCGTATTTGCTCTCAAGGTCGGTACCGCACATGTAAACCATCATGGTAACGGTGTCCTTGCCGTTGCCCTTTATGGTCGTATATCTGCTGCGCGCGCTCTTGTCGACATTTTTGTTCAGCTTACCTGTGTTGTTATCCGCAACCCAGCCGCTGCTCGTGCTGCCTACGCTCTGCATCGTGCTCGAGCCGAATCCCGAAGAGATGAGGCTCCCTGCAATGCCGCTGAGCAGTGAACCCGACGACGATGAGCCCGACGATATCGAAGTGCCTGTGCCCGTACCGCTGCCGCTGCCCGAACCGCCGCCAAACAGCGAGAACAGACCGGTGCCGCCTCCGCCGAGAACGAGAACAGCGATCACGATCAGGATGATCTTCATCATGCCGCCCGACCCGCGGGTAACCTGTGAACCCGAACCGCGTCCCGAACCACTGCCTATGGGCGGTCTGCCGCCGCCGCTGCCGACGGGACCGGTGCCTAAGCCCTCTCCTCTCTTATAAACGTCTTTACCCTGTCCGGTAACATTTTTCTTTCTTCCGCCCTGCATATCAGGCATAAAACTACCTCCGTTCCGTATCATCGCTCCGGGCTGAAACAGTTCGGAAAACGTCTGATACTGCTTGTTTAAAAACCCCGCAGCCGGCATAAACCTGCTGCGGGTAATGATTCTTTATAGATCGGATCCGTTTAATGATACATCCTCAACAGATCCCGGGCATCCGGTCAGATGCGATCATTCATCCGTAACAACCTCTGATGAGATCTGGTCATCGGGATGCTCCTTGTTCCAGTTGTTCAGGCAGGTCTTGCACAGACGGCTCTTGTTGGCCGCAACAGCCTCCTCAACGGTACCGGTAACAAGTGTATCGCTGTTGTTCAGGTGCTGGCAGTTCTCGCTCAGGTGATAAACATGTCCGTAGTGAGTCCAGTATACATTGCCGTCGATCTCGGTCTGCGCGGTGGTCAGATCCTCCTGGGAAACGGGATTCCAGTCATGACCAACAGCCAGAGCAACGAGCAACGCTACAACAGCCGCGATACCTGCGATGATGCGGGTATTCTTGTCAAATTTCTTCTCCTTATCGGTAAAGATAAGAATGATCAGAGGCAGGAACGCGAAAACGGCAACGATCATGCCCATATTGTTCCACAGCCAGAACTTAACCTTATTCTTCTTTGATGCGGGATCGATAAGGTTAGCCTTTTTCCAGAGCAGTGAACCGATCACAACAAATATCAGGTCCAGTACGATGGCACCGATGATCACAGTCATGGTAGGCGCAAATGTGATATTGATCTTTCCAAAATAGAACAGGAATGCGAAAACCTCACAGCAGATAGCAAGTACCCAGAGAATGATAGCTCCGCATCTTAACCCTCCCGCGTTTCCGACGGGCTTAGCCTGCTGAACCTTCTTTTCGCCGGTCGCAGTCTTAACAGTCTTAGTCGTGTCGGAAGCTGACACAATCTTACGTTCCTTTTTTTCCTCAGCCATTTTAATACTCCTCTCAAAATACTCCGGTCCCCCGGTTGATAGAAATATTATAAACTAATGAACTCTTCAATACAAGAAAACATCTTTATTTATTTTTCTTTTTCGACAGTAATCCTATGATACCCGCGATAGTTAAAGCCAAAGCCGCAAAAATCATAAGATAATAGCCGCTTCCTTTTTGTATCATGGACTGCAGCAGATGATCCGCATCTTTATCCAGTGCCGAACTGTCAATGAAAAAGCAGACTGCAGAGATAACTCCCATGACCGTTACAGGTATGTTCAGGCCAAATATCGAGAACAACAGTGCCGCAGCAGCAATTATCAGAATGATGACGCCGTCAACGCCGTCAATGAGTGCGGTGCTGATCGTTGTACCAAAGATCGAAGCGCTCGCAAACGGCATAAAAACAGATATGCCAATGAGCACCGAAGCGATGATGCCTATAAGGTTAGGTCTTACGAGCAGGGACCTCACGTACGTGCCGTCATTTGCATATCCCGCGCTCTCATTTTGCTGCCTGCCCAAGTCCGGCTCCGCGCCCAAAACGCTCTTTCCGCAGTTCGTACAGAATTTCACATCGTCCGGGATCTGCGCCCCGCAATATCTGCAATACATAGCTGCTCCTCCTGTTCGATAAATGTATTCATAACAGTATCAAAATATATTCTACGTTCAAAATATATTCTACGTTCAAAATATCGTTATAAGAATAATCTGTCAATAAAAAACGTAATGTGCTATACTTAAACGCATAGAAAAAGACGCTTTTTCGCGTCTGTATAAAAGGAGGAGAACAATGGACATATCCGATATCTTAAAGCAGATCGGCAGCAAACAGTTAAACGATGTGAGCAAAAAAACGGGTGCATCGAAGAATGACATCATGAGCATTCTCGGTGAGGCTCTACCGCTCCTCGCCGGCGGCACGAGCGAAAAAGAAACCGAAAAAAAGGTTTCTAAAAAGACCGGTTTCTCCCTGGCTACCGTAACAAATGTACTCGGCAGCGCAGGTCCCATGCTCTCAGGTCTGCTGGGCGACGGCTCTAATAATTCCGGCAGTTCATCCCAGAGCAGTTCATCGGGCGGTCTGGGTTCACTCCTCGGCGGTCTCCTCGGCGGAGGCAGCTCATCAGCAGGCAGCAGTTCATCCGGCGGCCTGGGCGGTCTGCTCGGCGGTTTACTCGGCGGCGGCAACAGCTCCTCCTCTTCGTCAGGCAGCTCTTCTTCCGGCTCATCCGGCGGCTTAGGATCACTCCTCGGCGGTCTGCTCGATGTGTCTGTCGATCCCGATGAAACGACTGCCTCCGGCAAGAAAAAACCGAAGAAGCCCGCATCTTCTGCAAAAAAGCCCGCTGCATCTTCAGCCAAGAAGCCGGCATCTTCAACTTCGGCTAAAAAAACCGCCTCAACCTCTGCTAAAAAGCCTGCTTCAACCTCTGCTAAAAAACCTACTTCATCTACAGCCAAGAAGCCCGCTTCATCAACCTCTTCTGCCAAGAAGCCCGCTTCTTCAGCCAAGAAACCTGCAAAATAAGCGTGTAAACTCCCGTTTATTCTGTTCAGCCTGTTTTGTTATTGTTTTTAACCGGTCTCAGGGACGGGCGCCGCAGATGAAACTTCCGGGACCGCGCCCCGGACGCCGGTACTTGCGCGAGAAGCGAAAGACCTCAGCCGGGCGAAAGCCCGTGCCACGTGTTATATGCAACTGTCAAGACTGAAGGTTTTGAACAGTTGCATATTACCGTGGCAGCAAGCGTGAAACGCGGGCTGAGGTCTGAGCGAACGTACATCGAGCTTGTTTTCAAGCGAGATGGCGCTTAGTATCCGCTGCGTCCGAAAAGGAGCGAGAGCGTGTCCCGGAAGTTTTATCGTTGCCGCCCGTCCCGTCACTCGGCCAGTACCTAACCCTACAAAAAAACTCCCGGAACAGATAGTTCCGGGAGTTCTTATGACGAATAAGGGAATCGAACCCTTGTTTCCGCCGTGAGAGGGCGGCGTCTTAGCCGCTTGACCAATTCGCCATTCACATTGCTGAGCTCTCGCGTCAGCAATATGTATATTACTACAGACCCAAATAAAATGCAAGCACTTTTTTCAAAAATTTCAAAAATTTAGATTCCGCATGTTAAGCTCAGCCTTCCGGGCTCTCCGAGCCCTGAAGCATTGCCGCTCCGAAGAAACTCTCGAGCGATATCTGGTCCGATTCGGGCAGATCATCGAGAAGATTCAATTCCTTCATCGTCTGCAGCACCGTATCACCGACCTTGCAGCGCTTCTTGAAATCCTCTCTGGACGTGAACTTCGTCCTCGCCGCAACATCGTATATCTGCTCCGCTACCTTCTCGCCGAGACCCGCTATCGAGCTGAGCGAAGGCATCAGCATGTTGTCCACTATCTGGAAATGACGTGCCTTTGCGGTATAGATGTTGATCGGCGTGAATTTGAGGCCCCTCGCGTAGAACTCGAGTACCGAGCGCATATCGTCGTACTCGCCTTCTTCCTTTGCGCTGATCGTGCCTTCCGCCTTTTTGCGCTTCAGTGCTTTCATGCATTCGATCAGATGCTCCTTGCCCTTGCACATCTTCGCGTAATCGAAATCGGCCGCTCTTATGCTGAAATAAGCCGCATAGTAAGCCAGCGGATAGTATATCTTAAAGTACGCGATGCGGAATGCCATCATCATGTACGCGCAGGCATGCGCCTTCGGGAACATGTACTTGATCTTTTTGCAGGAATCGATGTACCACTGCGGCACCTCATGATCTATCATCGCCTGCTCCATATCGGGGTTGAGGCCTCTGCCCTTGCGGACAGACTCCATCGTCTTGAATGCAAGGCCCGGCTCGAGTCCCTTCGATATCAGATAGATCATGATATCGTCACGCGTACATATCGCTGTGGACAGCGTACAGTCGCCGTTCTGGATATAGTACTGCGCGTTGTTCAGCCAGACGTCGGTACCGTGCGACAGACCCGCGATCTTGACCATGTCCGAGAAACAGGACGGCTTCGTATCCTTAAGCATCTGCATAACGAAATCGGTACCGAGCTCGGGAAGTCCGAGACTGCCCAGCTCCACGTCATCGATATCGGCAGGCTTAACTCCGAGCGCGTCACACGACTTAAACAGAGAGATAACACCCGGATCGTCCATCGGGATAGTCTTTGCGTCCAGTCCCGTGATATCCTCGAGCATACGTATCATCGTCGGATCATCATGACCGAGGATATCGAGTTTCAGCAGGTTATGGTCGATCGAATGGTAATCGAAATGCGTCGTGACGGTCAGCGTTTCCATATCGTTGGCGGGATGCTGTACCGGAGTGAACGAATAGATATTCTCACCCACAGGCAGAACGACGATGCCGCCCGGATGCTGGCCCGTCGTGCGGCGTACGCCCACGCATCCGTTCGCGATCCTCTCCTTTTCAACGACGCGGTGCTTAATGCCGTGCTCCTCATCGTATTTCGAAACATAGCCGAAAGCGGTCTTGTCCGCGAGCGCGCCGATGGTCCCTGCGCGGAATGTCTGTCCGTAGCCGAATATAACTTCGGTATAGTCATGAGCCTTGGACTGGTACTCACCCGAGAAATTCAGGTCGATATCGGGCTCCTTGTCTCCGTAGAATCCGAGGAATGTCTCAAACGGGATATTATGGCCCTCTTTGGTCAGCGGCTCACCACATACCGGGCAGACCGCGTCGGGCATATCGCAGCCCGATTTGGCCTCGTATTCCTTGCAGACATCGGAGTCAAAATCGCTGTAATGACACTTTTTGCAGTAATAATGCGGCGGCAGCGGATTGATCTCGGTGATTCCCGACATGGTCGCCGCAAACGACGAACCGACAGATCCTCGCGAGCCTACCAGATATCCGTCCTCATTGGACTTCCATACAAGTTTCTGCGCGATTATGTACATAACCGCGAATCCGTTTTTGATGATCGATTTCAGCTCGTGCTCGAGCCTGTCGCTGACAGGTTTGGGCAACTCCGGACCGTACAGCTCGTGCGCCCTTCTCTCACATATCTGGCGCAGGGTCTTATCTGAATCCTCTATGACCGGAGGCGCCTTATCGGGGCGCACCGGCGTGATATAGTCGATCATATCGAATATCTTGTTCGGATTCTCGACCACGACCTCATAAGCCTTTTCCTTGCCGAGGAAAGCACATTCCTCCAGCATCTCCTCGGTCGTGTGCAGATACAGGGGGGCCTGCTTGTCCGCGTCCTTAAAGCCCTTCGCGGACATTATGATGCGGCGGTAGACCTCATCCTCGGGATTGAGGTAATGCACGTCGCAGGTGGCAACACAGAGTTTGCCGTCCTTATCGGCCAGCTCCGCTATGCGCTTGTTGATGCGCTTTAAGTCCGCCTCGCTCTCGATATTGGGGAAATCCTCATCTAAAAGCATAAACGCGTTATTGCCGATCTGCTGTATCTCGTAATAATCGTAAAATGAAGCGATCCTCGCGATCTCCTCTTCGGGCGCGTCATGGATTATCGCGCGGTAGAGCTCTCCCGCCTCACACGCGGAACCCACGATTATGCCCTCTCTGTATTTACGCAGCAGGCTCTTCGGTATCCTCGGCCATCTGCCGAAATACGTCAGATGGGCTTCGGATACCAGTCTGTAGAGATTGATCCTGCCGACATCGTTTTTGCAGAGCAGAATGATATGGTGCGAAGGCATCTTCCTGATATCCTCGACCGAATATCTGCCGTCAGGACCCTTTGAATAGGTCTTATTCTTGTATGTAACGGAATCGACCTCATCGTCAACGATATATCCCTCGCAGCCGTATATGATCTTAAACTCCTTCGCGCGCTGCTGATCCTCGGGAGTTTTGAAATTCTTGGGATTGGTCAGCCAATGATACGCCACGGGGAATGACTGAACCACGCCGTGATCGGTGATCGCGACGCCCTTATGCCCCCATTTGAACGCGGTCTTAACAAGATCACCCGCATCGATGACTCCGTCCATATCGCTCATGTTGGTGTGAGCGTGGAGCTCAATGCGCTTGACCGGCGCGTTGTCCATTCTCTTAACCCTGAAATCCGATATGCTCTTGATGCCCCAGATGCGGTCGATTACCATATCGCCGTACCAGGGATCCTTGGGCCACGAATCGACATTAGCCGTGCCCTTGACCTTAATAAAGCTCCCCTCTTTGATAAGCTTCGGAACGCTCTCCTTATCATCGTCAGACAGGAACAGCTTGGCTCCGATCGTATCGGTAAAATCCGTGATGCTGATCGTGACCATGAGCTTGCCCGTCTTGGTCTCACGGTCCTCATAACGCAGCACCATGCCCTGTACGACCACCTCGCCGGGCTCACTGCCGATATCGGCTATCCTGATGGGGTCACCCTCGCACTCGCGTCCGTAAAACACTTCGGGATCGTCGGAAACGATCTTTTTCCTGAATCCGGATCTGAATTTATCGTATGCGCCTTTACCGCCCTCGCGGCCCTTGAACGGCTCTTTGCCTGCAGGCTTTTTGTCGGCGGCTTTGCCGTTTGCTTTGCCGGAGTCTTTGGTCACGGCCGGCTTATTCGTCGGCTTCGCGTCACCGTCGGCCTTAGTCACCGCATCGGCACCTGCCTCCGAGCGTATCTCCGCAGCGCTCTCGCCCAGAGGTGCGCTGTCCTCGATATTCCGGGCGGCAGACTCCTCCGCGGAATTGCCGAGAAATCCCGATACATACTCCTCTTCGGTCTCCCGTTCCTTAACCGCATGGTATCTGACCTTTACCGCGACATCGAGACCGAAACGGTCCTTCCACATCGAGTTCATCATGGATACCAGCTGAGGCTCCTTTGCGACAGAGATGCCGCCGTCGGGCATATCGATCGTGATCTCGCCCCCGGAAGCCGTAACGAACGAATTGCGGTAAAGAGTCGCGATAACGGGACTCTTTAAGGCCAGCTCATCCTCTATGTACACATGATACCTGTTCCATATCTCGTCAAAGCTCATGCCTTCCGCAAACGAATAACGCACGCTTAAGCGTACGTTTTTGCCTGCCTTGGAAAAGACCTGGCGATAGAGTATGTTCTCCATCTCGTTGATCGTTTCCAGCCCTATATATGAAGGCGACGCGAGCTTAACGCACATATGGTTGTTCGTATTGGACGCAAGGAGCTTCTCCACCTCCACGTCCTCGAACTTCTTTTTAAGCTTCGCATCGACATTAACAGAATAAAAAACTTCAAAAAACCGCATTACTTACACTCCCCGACCGGTTTGGACCATCTCGTCCAGCTGTGCCTTAAGTTCGTCGAGCAGACGCTCTTCGGGCACCTTTTTAACTATTTCACCCTTTTTGAAAATAAGACCTTCCCCGTCACCGCCCGCGATGCCTATATCGGCCTCACGCGCCTCTCCGGGGCCGTTGACCGCGCAGCCCATGACCGCGACCCTGATGGGCAGATCGTAGTGCGAGCAGAGTTCCTCCGCGCGTCCCGCGAGCCCTATCAGATCGATCTTTGTCCTGCCGCAGGTCGGACACGAAACGACGTCTATGCCGGCCTTCATCAGTCCCAGATTACGCAGGATGAGTCTCGCGGACCTGATCTCCTCGATAGGATCGGCAGTCAGCGATACACGTATCGTATCTCCTATGCCCTCGTTCAGGATAATGCCGATGCCCATCGCTGATTTGATATTGCCGGCGATCAGCGATCCGGTCTCCGTGATGCCCACATGCAGCGGCAGATCGGTCCTGTCGGCGATCAGCTCATGAGCTTTTACCGACATCATGACATCCGATGACTTGATCGATATCACGATGTCATGAAAATCCATGTCAAGGAGTCTCTGCGCCTGTCCGAGAGCGCTCTCCACGAGTCCTTCGGCTGTTACCCTGCCGTATTTTTCAATATACTTTTTCTCAAGAGACCCCGAATTGACACCGACCCTTATAGGGACATGATACTCCTTTGCCTTTTCGACAACGGCGCGTACGCGCTCTTCGGAGCCGATGTTTCCGGGATTGATCCTGATCTTGTCGGCACCGTTTTCGATTGCGGCTATCGCCAGCCTGTAATCAAAATGTATATCCGCAACGAGCGGGATATGGATACCGTCCTTTATCTGCCTCAGCGCCTTAGCCGCCTCAACAGTCGGCACCGCGCAGCGGATGATATCGCAGCCCGCGCGCTCCAGATCCAGTATCTGGGCCACGGTCGCAGCGGCGTCCTCTGTCTTTGTATTTGTCATTGACTGAACAGCGATCGGGTTGGAACCACCGATCGCCGTTTTGCCTATATTTACTGTTCTTGAATTGCGTCTTTCCATAATCTACCTGAAAAATACGTTCCTGATGTCGTTAAAGAATACAAATACCATCAAAGCCATCAGCAGCACGATGCCGATCGCGTGTACCAGGCCCTCTTTCTCGACCGGTACTGGTTTGCCCCTGATAAGCTCGATAATGATGAATACGAGCCTGCCGCCGTCGAGCGCGGGGATCGGGAGCAGATTCATGACTCCGAGGTTTGCGCTCAGCAGAATGGCCCAGTTCATGAGGTTGAGCACTACATAAAGGATGCCGTCCGACTTGGACTCCTGAACGGTATTCTCGAGCTCCGATACGATGCGCACAGGTCCGCCGAAATCATCGGCCGAAACCCTGCCCCTAAATATCTGACCGAGGCTTTTGTAGGTATTGACGATCCAGTATTTGACCTCAACAACGGAATACTTAAGTACTCCTATCGGACCTGTCTTTTCCCTGCCGCCGTAGTTGTAATTAAAGCCCGTAACATAAGTCTCGGTAAACTCAGGCGTAAGCGTGAGCGTCTGTGTCTGCTCGCCGCGCTTTATCGTAAACCGGACCTCACTGCCGTCGAGCGGATGCTCTCCGATATACTCGCTGAAGGCCTTACCCGAAGCTATCTCTACGTCATTGATCCCAACGATTACATCCTTTGCGCGGATGCCTGCTCTCTCCAGCACACCGCCCTTTATGACATTGCTTATCTCGCAAGGCAGCTCATCTGGCGTATAGTAGAATCCGAGCTTGTATGAACGGTTCAGGGCCGGGATGAACTGAGTCTTGTATTTCTCTCCGTCGCGCTCATAAGTGAGCGAATACGACCTGTTCTCGAGCTCATCAAAATTAAATAAGATATACAGCTCGCGTCCGATCGAGATATGATGCCCGTCAAAATCGGTGATCAGATCGCCGGGCTTAAGTCCCGCCTCGCTGACCGGTGAACCCTCGGTAACGGAGGTAACAACACAGGGGTCGTAACCGACTACCGAGATAACGATGACCGCCAGCACGAACGCCAGGATGAAATTAAAGAACGGGCCCGCAAATATCGTCGCGAAACGTGCCCATGGCTTTTTATTGGTATAGGCTCTCTCGTCGTCGCTCTCTCCGTCCTCTCCGAGCATCTTGCACGCTCCTCCGAACGGGATCAGCCTGATGCTGTACTCGGTCTCGCCCTTTTTAAACGAGCAGAGCTTCGGACCGAATCCAACCTGGAACTCGGGCACGAGAATGCCGTTTTTCTTGGCAACGATCAGATGCCCCATCTCGTGTACGACCACGATGACGCAAAAGATCAGTATGCCTATAAGAATGCTGATCAGTTTACTCATTACAAAAAACTCCTATCTGTTTCTATGATACCATAATACCATTTTCCCGATCGGAATTTTAATTAATTTAGTATTAATTCTTACTAAATAATTCGGAAGCCTTTTTATAGGTTTCGGCCTCCGTCCGAAGGATATCGTCCAGACCGGGCTCAGCGATGTTTTCATGCCCGTTCATGCAGTGTTCTATGATATCGTAAATGCCGGTAAATCCGATCTCGCCTTTCAAAAAACGGGCAACGGCATATTCGTTCGCGGCATTGAATACGGTGCAGATGCTGCCGCCCTGCCTGATCGCGTCCAGTCCGAGCTTAAGACCTTTAAATGTTGAATAGTCGGGTTTTTCAAATTCTATGCGGGCCAGCTCGAACAGGTCAAGTCTCGCCTCGGGCCCCGGAAGCCTCTTGGGATAATACAGCGCGTACTGTATCGGGAGTCTCATATCGGGCAGTCCCATCTGCGCCAGGATCGCGCCGTCCTTAAACTGCACGGCGGAATGGATGATGCTCTTAGGCTGTATCACTACCTCTATGTCATCGGGCGCGACGTTAAAGAGCCATCTTGCCTCCATGACCTCGAGCGCCTTATTGACCATTGACGCGGAATCCACGGTGATCTTCGGTCCCATGAGCCAGTTGGGATGCTTAAGCGCGTCCGCCGCGGTCTTAGTTGTCAGTTCATCATATCTCATGCCCCTGAACGGTCCTCCCGAGGCTGTGAGCAGTATCTTTTCTATGCCGCACTCATCGGGGAACGGATAATGCCCATCGGGTCCGCAGTGTCCCTGCAGGCACTGGAATATGGCGGAATGTTCGCTGTCTATCGGCAGGAGTCTCACTCCTTTTTCGGCAAGCAGAGACATGATGATATGCCCTGCGGTTACCAGTGTTTCCTTATTGGCCAGCGCTACGTCACAGCCCGCCTCTATCGCGGCTATGGTCGGACGGATACCGATCATGCCGACGAGGGCCGTCACTGTCAGATCGTTGGCCGGGTCAGAGGCCAGATCGATGAGTCCCTCCATGCCGGTTACGACATCGACTGCCAGATCGGCCGTCCTTTTCCTGAACTCTTCGGCTTTTTCTTCATCAAAAACGCAGACTCTCTTCGGGCGCAGAGCCCTCGCCTGCTCCTCAAGTCTGTCAATGCTCGAACGCGCCGCGAGGGAATAAACCTCAAAGCCGCCGAGCCTGTTCGCAACATCGATCGTCTGGGTCCCGATGGAGCCTGTGGATCCCAAAAGACATAATTTCCTCATCAGATATCTCCAAATACCATAATATCCCGTGTGCCGGGATCAGTGCACGCCGCAAACCGCTTCAGATACCGAAATACAGCAGATAATACACTATAGGCGCGATAAATATCACGCTGTCGAAACGGTCAAGTATCCCGCCGTGTCCGGGAAGCAGTTTTCCGTAATCCTTTATCTGTTTGTCACGTTTGATCGCCGATGCCGCCAGATCTCCGATCATCGAAACGACCGACGAGCATGCCGCGATAACCGCGAATGAAAATACAGGGTTCGGGAACTCAGCCGTCAGGCTGTTCTTAAAGATAAGCGCATATATAACTCCGATCAGCACCGCTCCGAGCACGCCTCCGATAAAGCCCTCGAGCGACTTCTTGGGGCTGAGTACCGGAACGATCTTGTGCTTTCCGATCGATCTGCCGACCACATAAGCCATCGTATCCGCTCCCCACGAGCCGATGAAAATGAGCCATACGGTGAATTTGCCGCCCGGCAGATCTCTGACCAGGAAAATGTATGAAAGCGTCAGGGCCACATAGAAAAACCCGAAGAATATCATCGTGATCTGCTCGGAATTATACTTCGGGAACGCAAAAACATATACAGCGAGCAGAATGACTATGAACGCCGCGATTAGAACAGGAAACGCAGCGGAATACGGAAAAGCCGCGTCATCCGATAGAATCTCCTTCCACAGCAGCAGGCCGTACCATGCGGCGGCTGCCGCATATCCCGCAAAAGCAGCAGGTGACTTATGCACCCCGACCGCGCGGTAGAGCTCCATCAGACCGATCATCGATACCGCCAGCAGCACGCCCCAGAGCACGTATCCTCCGAGAACGATCGCCGCGATGGCAACTATCACAAGTATCACGCCGGTCCTTAACCTTATCAGAAATGAATTATCCTTCTGTATGCTGTCTTTATTACTCATTATGCCCCCTGATGTGATTATTCTTTACGTCCGCCGAAGCGCCTGTCCCGCCTGCCGTAATACTCTATGGCCTTTTCGAGGTCAGCTTTGGTGAAATCGGGCCAGAGCACCTCCGGGAAATAAAACTCGGTGTAAGCCAGCTGCCATAGCATGAAATTCGATAATCTCAGCTCCCCGCTGGTCCTGATAAGCAGGTCGGGATCGGGAATATCGGAAGTATCGAGCCTCGATGATATAAGCTCCTCATCGACGGCCGAAGGATCGAGCCTGCCGGCTTTGACATCCTCGGCGATCCCCTGCATCGCGCGTGTGATCTCGTCCCTGCCTCCGTAGTTCAGCGCAACCGTGAAATTAAGCCCCGTGCAGGTGCTGCTCTCACGCTCGAGCTCCTCGATCGAAGCCTGCAGATCGGGCGCGAGCCTGCTCTTGTCGCCGATCACGCGGACACGCATGTTATTCTTCCGGCTGCGTATGAGGCAGTTTTTCAGATAATCGCGCAGCAGGTTCATAAGAGTCTTGACTTCATCCTCGGAGCGCTTCCAGTTCTCTGTGGAAAACGCATATACCGTGAGATATTTGATCCCGAGGTCCCATGCCCATTCGCATACATCCTCTACTGTTTTCGCCCCTGCCGAATGTCCTGCGGCCCTGGGCAGGAATCTCTTTTTGGCCCATCTGCCGTTTCCGTCCAGGATTATCGCGACATGGCGCGGTACATTGGTTTTGTTGTCGGACATATTTTTAAGCCTTTCATTTTTGTGTCAGGCACTGCCTGCCACTCATAAGAAAGAGCCGCGCAAGCAATTGCCCGGCTCCCGAAATCTATTATTATCAGTCATCTCGCGAGCAAGCTCGCTCGATGACGTTGGCTCAACACTCAGCACGCACTTCGTGCTCCTGTCAGTCGTACCGACCCGATCACGAGCCTTTGGCTCGCATCGTGCCGATATCGTCCGACATGACTTCGTCAGCTGAGTGTATCGCTTATACGGTCATAATTTCTTTGGTCTTCTCTTCCATTTTCTTGTCGGCTTCGGCTACGTACTTCTCGGTGATCTTATCGATCTCGCCCTCGAGCTGCTTCTGTACGTCCTCCGAGATTTCGCTGGCCTTGCCCATCTTCTTCACGGTGTCGTTGGCATCGCGGCGGATGTTTCTTAACGCAACCTTGGCGTCCTCTGCCTTTTTCTTAACGTCCTTAGCGAGATCCTTACGTCTCTCCTCGGTAAGCTCGGGGAATACCAGTCTGATGATCTTTCCGTCGTCGGTAGGATTGATGCCGATATCGGACATATTGATCGCCTTTTCGATCTCCTTGATCATCTTTGACTCCCAGGGCTGGATCTGGATGATGCGAGCCTCGGGAACGCTGACATTCGCTACCTGGCTGATAGGCGAAGGTGTGCCGTAATAATCTACTCTGATCTTATCGATAAGATGGGGATTCGCACGTCCCGCTCTGATCGAAGCGTATTCCTCGGTCAGAACGTCCATGGTCTTCTGCATTTTCTCTTCGTAGGGTTTAATTCTCTCGTCCATTTTGCCTCTCCTTTATTCAGGTCGTAACTATAGTTCCGGTGCAATGACCGCCTGCATTCGTAATGATGGAATTCTGCTCGTTCAGTGAGAATATCAGCAGCGGCATCCTGTTCTCCAGGCACATAACCGATGCGGTGGAATCGATGACCTGCAGTCCCTTCTCTACCAGTTCGTTAAGTGAGATCCTGTCGTACTTTACCGCCGAAGGATCCTTCTTGGGATCCGCGCTGTACACGCCGTCGATGGCCTTTGCCATCATGATGATCTCGCAGTCGAGCTCTATCGCGCGCAGTGCCGTAGCCGTATCCGTCGAGAAGTAAGGATGTCCGGTGCCTCCCGCCAGGAAAACAACCTTGCCCTTGTTGAGGGCCTTAACGGCCTTGTCCTTTGAGAAAAGCTCGGACATGTCGCCGCACTCAAAAGGTGTGTAGATAACGGTCTTCAGACCGCAGTATCTGAAAATGTCCGATACATAGATGCAGTTCATGATCGTAGCCAGAATGCCGATCTGATCCGCCTTATAGCGGTCGATGGTCTCGCTGGTGCGTCCTCTCCAGAAATTACCGCCGCCGATAACGATGGCAACCTGGGTGCCGGCCTCTACGATCGACTTAACCTGCTTCGCCACTCCGATGCAGGTCTCCTCATCGAATCCTGTCTTCTTTTCTCCGGCAAGAGCCTCGCCGGAAAGCTTAAGTAAAACGCGCTTATAACGTTCCATGCGTCCTCCGCAAACTATTATTCAAAGATGTCGTCTATATCTACCGCAGCGTAAGTCAGTGAGCAGAAGCCCTCGAGCACCGCTCCGTTGTTCATCTGAACAGACTTAGCCTTAACGTTGCCCTTGATGATGGCTGTCGAATCAAAGATAACGGGTCCCTTTATATCGAGCTCACCCTTTACCGCACCCGCGATAACGGCCGAGCCGGCCTTGATATCGCCTACAACAACGGTTCCGAGTCCGATCTTTACAGTACCTTCGCTGTCAATATTACCGTCGAGACGCTTAGCGTTAACATATACGTCCGAAGCGATGGAGTTACCCGAAACGCTGCCGGAGATCGTCAGCTTACCGATACACTCGATGTCGCCGTTGATCGTTCCCATAACATTAAGCGAGCAATCCGAAACGATGCTTCCGTTGATCGTGGTGCCGGCAGTGATGACCGTAACCTGATCGTCGGCTGCCGCTGACTTTGCCGCAGGTGCTGCTGCGGGCTGTGCGGCGGGCTCATCGATCACATAGTCCTCCTCGACCATGACCTCCTCATCCGCGGGCGCAGACTCATCGAAAAGATTCTCCAGAAGGCTTGCGTCAACCGAATCCTCGGCCTCCTGCGCCGCCTCCGAAACGGCCTCCTCAGCCTCTGCCTCTTCGCTGATGATATCCTCGCTTACTTCTACTGCGTCATCATTTAAATCCTTGAAAAAACCCATGTCTTCCTCCTCCTTAGAATCGGCTCTCAGCCGATTCTGCTTCCTCGCGATAAACACGACTGGCGTACCGAGCTGTGCCTAAAGGTACTTCGCATTAAATTATAATATACCCGCAGAAGATTGTCACTAAAAACCAAGAAAAATAATTCCAGATTTAACAAACTGCAAAAAGGCCCTAAAAACAGGCCTTTCCGCAGCGATTTTCTATTTTGTCCTTAAAGCCCTCATCGAATTGAGGATCGCGATCACTGCGACTCCCACATCCGCGAAAACCGCGAGCCACATGTTGGCAATACCCAGCGCGCCGAGGATCAGGACCGCGAACTTTACGCCGAGCGCAAATACGATGTTCTGGCGTACGATACGCATCGTTTTCCGGGCTATTCCCTTGAATGTGATGAGTTTTGCGATATCGTCGTCCATGATTACGACATCGGCCGCCTCGATCGCGGCATCGGCCCCCAACGCACCCATAGCCACGCCTATATCCGCTCTCGTGAGCACGGGCGCGTCATTGATGCCGTCACCGACAAATATCAGTGCTCCGCTGCCGTTCTGTTCATCGAGCAGTTTTTCCACAGCGCTGACCTTATCAGCGGGGAGCAGCTCCGCGCGGTATTCGCCGATACCCAGGCTCCCGGCAACGGCCGATGCCGTTTCTTCTCTGTCGCCCGTCAGCATGACCGTACGCTCGATGCCTGCTTTTTTCAGGCCTTTTATCGTGTCGGCCATGCCTTCCTTGATCACGTCGGAGATGATCACATAGCCCATGTATTTGCCGTCGGCAGCGATATATACGACCGTTCCGGTCTCCCTGACCGCAGGAGCCGAAATACCGTTGTCTTCCAGGAGCTTCGCGTTGCCCGCAAGTACCGTTTTACCGTTCAGCTTTCCGCTGACGCCGCAGCCCGAGATTTCCGTGTAATCCTCGAGCCCTTCGGGTGCCCTGGATCCTTCGCCCGCTCTTTTTAAATATTCCCTGACGATCGATCTCGCGATCGGATGAGTGGAGAAAGCCTCCGCTCTCGCCGCAGTATCGATCAATTCATGCTGCGTGCAGTCATCGGCCACAGTCTTTGTTACTTCAAAAGTGCCCTTTGTCAGCGTTCCTGTCTTATCAAACGCAATCGCATTGGCATGCGAGAAAACCTCTACAAAATTGCTGCCTTTGACCAGCACTCCGTTTTTCGAAGCGGCGCCGATACCTCCGAAGAATCCCATCGGAACCGAGATGACCAGCGCGCACGGGCAGGAAATAACCAGGAATGTGCAGGCACGCTTTACCCATTCGGCCCAGTCACCCGTGATGAGCGACGGTATCACCGCAAGCAATACGGCAGCGATCGTAACGATCGGCGTATAATACTTTGCGAATCTCGTAATGAAATTCTCGGTACGGCTCTTTCTGCTTCCGGCATTCTCTACGAGCTCGAGGATACGCGCTACCGTCGAATCCTCATAAGCTTTGGTCGTCCTGTATTTGATAGCGCCCTCTTTATTGATGCAGCCCGAGAACAGCTCCTCACCCGGGCCTATATGGCGCAGCACCGACTCGCCCGTGAGCGCCGAAGTATCCAGCCAGCTCTCGCCGTCCTCTACGATACCGTCGACAGGGACCTTCTCGCCGGGTCTTACGAGCAGCAGACTGCCGATCTCGACCTCCTCGGGATCCGCTTCCTCTATACTTCCGTCCTCAGCCACCAGATTGGCGGTCTCGGGCGCGATATCCATCAGATCCGATATTGACTGTCTCGATTTTCCTACCGCATAGCTCTGGAACAGCTCGCCGACCTGGAAGAAAAGCATTACCGCGACCGCTTCCTCAAACTCACCCGTGGCGTATGCGCCTATTCCGGCGATGATCATCAGGAAATTCTCATCGAATACCTGACCGTGCGCGATGTTTTTACCCGCCTTGATCAGGATATCGTAACCGACGATCAGATAAGGCACGATGAATAAGACCGCTTCGAGCCAGCCGCCTTCATATTCCGAAAGGACTGTCTTAAACAGCACGAGCAGTGTAAAAAACAATACGGCGGATACGATTATCCGGTACAGAACCTTTTTTTGCTTAGGACTCATACAGGGCCTCCATTACCATTTACTTAACGAAACAGGCTGCCTGCACACTGCAGACAGCCCGGTGATCATCTTAAAATAACACAGTCAGGCTCAACCTTTGCGCAGACCTTAACAACCTCATCCATGATCGCGTCGAATCTGTCATCGGCAGCGTCTACCATCATCTTCTGAGACATAAAATTTACCGAAGCGTCATTGACACCGTCGATCTTTTTGATAGCCTCTTCCATTTTTGCGGCGCAGTTAGCGCAGTCAAGATCCTGTAAATTGAATTTCTTTTTCATAACATTTCTCCTTTCGCTTATACCCGGACACCCGCCGGTCATTAATCCTCTTCGATATGCTCCAGGCCGATATTGATGATCGATCTGACATGATCGTCGGCCAGTGAATACACGATCTGTTTACCGTCACGGTTTCCCGCTATCAGCTTTGCCTGCTTAAGGAGCTTCAGCTGATGCGAAACAGCAGACTGGGTCATGTTCAGAGCCTCCGCGATATCACCGACACAGAACTCGCCCTGCAGCAATACGCACAGGATGCGCACTCTGGTGGAATCTCCGAAGCACTTAAACAGCTCGGCCAGATCGTACATCTCATCTTCTATCGGCAATCTGATGTTTACGCCCATGTGAGTCTCCTTTCCGATAAAGCAATTCGTTTTATCATTTGAGCATTTGTTCATGTGTTCATAATAATACTATACCGAAAATTTGTCAACAGCTATTTTAAATCTTTTTTATTCGGTTATTCTCTTATATGCTTCGGGTCTGCGGTCGCGGAAAAGTCCCCAGTCGAATCTGGCTTTACGAACCGCATCAAGATCAAATTCGGCGATCAGGACCGCGTCTCCCGTCCTGCCTGCCTTTTCAATGACAGCTCCCGTTTCGTCCGTGATAAACGATGAGCCGTAGAAATCGAGCGATGAGCTCTGTCCCCCGTTCGCCTGCGTAGGTTTTACCGTCTCGAGACCGTATCTGTTCGCCGCGATAACCGGCACAACATTTGCCGCCGCATGCCCCTGCATCACGCGCTGCCAGTGCTCGCTGCTGTCTGTGTCGAGTATGGGCTCCGATCCGATGGCTGTCGGGTAAAAAAGCAGTTCCGCGCCGTCTATCGCCATGCATCTGGCTGTCTCCGGGAACCACTGATCCCAGCAGATACCCACGCCTATCCTTCCGAAGCGGGTATTCCAGACCTTAAAGCCCGTATTGCCCGGAGTAAAATAAAACTTTTCCTGATAGAAGTGATCGTCCGGAATGTGAGTCTTGCGGTAGATGCCCAGAACCGTCCCGTCCGCGTCGATCACGGCGCAGCTGTTGTACAGCACATTAACATCCCGCTCATAAAAGCTGACGATAGTGACAATACCCAGTTCTCCCGACAGATCGCGAAAGCGCGCTACCGCGTCGTTATCATTTACGCTCTTTGCGTATTCATAGTACTCGTAGCATCTCTCCTGACAGAAATACGGTCTTTCGAACAGCTCGGGAAGCAGCACGATCTGTGCTCCTTTTTCCGCCGCTTCTCTCACTCTTCTTTCAGCGTGGTCGATATTCTCCGAAACGCTGCCCGTGCAGTTCATCTGTACAGCGCAAACCTTGACTTTTCTCATATCAGTTCTCCGTTCAATTAATTACATTTGCAGCCGGTATCTGCTGTGTTATGCAGTGGATATTTCCGCCGCCGAGTATTATATCCCGTGCGGGTATCGGCACGATCCGCCTGCCGGGGCAAAGCTCCTTCATGATAGCGACCGCCCGCGCGTCACTCATCTCATTTTCGCCTCCGAACTGAGGCAGCAGTACCGCATCGTTCGTAAAATAAAAGTTCACATAGCTCGCCGCCAGACGCTCTCCTGTCTCACGAACGTCCTCACCCTCTTCGAAGACATAACCTTCAAGATCCGCCTCTGAAACGGTGACAGGCACCTTAGGGATCGGCAGCTTATGTACTCTGATACCTGCTTCTTCGAGCACCTTCAGACACGCCGCGGACAGCTCGTACTGCGGATCGGACTTATCATCCGTCCATGCGAGCACGACCTCATCGGGAGCTGTAAAAGCGCATACATTGTCCACATGCTCATTTGTCTCATCGTTATATATGCCTCTCGGGAGCCATATAACGCGCTCCGCGCCGAGATACGCCTTAAGCCTGTCCTCTATCTCCGTCTTCGACAGATGCGGATTTCTGCCGGGGCTTAACAGACAGGCCTCGGTCGTCATGACCGTGCCCGCGCCGTTCGAATGGATCGAACCGCCTTCCAGCACAAAATCACCGGCGTCATACCCTTCATAGCCGGTCTTTCTCATGAACTCGGGAGCGAAGGCGTCGTCCTTTTCCCAGTGGGCATACAGGCCGTCATATTCGCCGCCCCAGGCGTTAAAACGCCAGTTTATGCCGCGAACCCGGCTGCCGTCGCGCGAACGGACAAAGGTCGGAGCTATGTCTCTCGCCCATGCATCGTCGGTTGGGATATTGATGAGAACTATTCTGCCGTTTTCATTCACCGCTCCGGAAAGCAACTCTTGGTCAGCAATAACCGCCTCGGGAAGCATCTCTTTAGCCGCCTGCCGCGTCCTTTCGTTTACCGCCACGCAGACCTTCTCCGAGGCAGCTATTTCCCTGATGATCCGGGCAAATACCTTCTGTGCCGGCTTTGCGCCGTGCGGCCATGAACCCGGGCGTTCGGGGAAAACCATGATCGTTGCCTCATGCGGTTCATATTCCGCAGGCATGTAAAATCCGTCATGTGACGGTGCAGTATCTTTGATCATCATGACAGCCTTCCCTTAAAATCCTCATATCCGAAAGTTTTTACGGTCTCATACCTGCCGTCCGCATGCAGTATGCCTATCTCCGGAAGAGGCATCCCGTTGAATGTATTGTTTTTGACCATCGAATATATGGCCATATCCTCAAAAGACAGGATGTCGTCCTCATGCAGTTCACAGTCAAAGCTGTAATCGCCTATTATGTCTCCTGCAAGGCACGTGCGGGACGCCAGTCTGTAGGTATGAGCCTTCTCTCCGGCCTTACCCGAGGCAAACAGAGGCGGTCTGTAAGGCATCTCGAGCACATCGGGCATATGGCATGCCGCCGAAGCGTCGAGTATCGCTATATCCATGCCGTTCTTTACGATATCGCAGACACGGGTCACGAGCCATCCGGCATTGAGCGCTATCGCTTCACCCGGCTCCACATACACTTCCACGCCGTGGCGGGCCTTAAACTCACGGATCAGGCGGATCAGGCGCTCTCTGTCGTAATCGGCGCGCGTGATATGATGTCCGCCGCCGAAATTAACCCATTTGAGACCGTCCAGATACTTTCCGAACTTTTCTTCAAAAGCCTTAAGTGTAATCTCAAAAGCATCCGAGTTCTGCTCGCACAGAGTGTGAAAATGCAGTCCGTCGATGTATTCAAGTACTTCCGGATCGAAATTCGCAGCAGTAACGCCCAGTCTCGATCCGGGCGCGCAGGGATCGTAAATAGCAGTCTCCTGCGTCGAGCATTCGGGATTCACACGCAGTCCGAGACTAACATGTGTGCCCGCAAACGCCCCCGCGTATTTCCTGACCTGCGCTGTCGAATTAAACACGACATGATCGGCGATGCGAGACAGCTCAGCCATCTCACTCTCTGTATACGCGGGCGAGTAAACATGCACCTCGCCATTAAACTCCTCGCGTCCAAGCCTCGCCTCATACAGGCCGCTCGCCGTAGTTCCGTCCAGATATTTCTCTATCAGGGGATACAGCGAGAACATCGAAAAAGCCTTTTGAGCCAGAAGTATCCTGCAGCCGGCTTTTTCCTTAACATCCTTCAATATCTCAAGATTTTTGACGAGAGCTGCCTCGTCTGCCACATAGCAGGGCGTAGACAGCTCCTTAAATATGTCTTTTCGCAGTTCCATTAATTCATCAGCTCATAAACACCTGTGTCCGTACCGTTCCCGATACAGACGCTGTGTCTTCATCACTCCACAGTCTTCGGGTTCTCGTCAACCTGCCAGGGCAGTCCGTATTTGTTCAGCGCTTCCATGTAAGGATCGGGATCGAACTCTTCGACATTGAACACGCCGGGTCTGCTCCAAGTACCCGAAGCTACCATCGCGGTACCGATCATCGCGGGAACGCCCGTTGTATAGCTGATAGCCTGCGCTCCGGTCTCCTTGTATGCCTCCTGGTGGTCGCAGACATTGTAGATATATATGGTCTTCTCTTTGCCGTCCTTTACGCCGGTAAAGATGCAGCCGATGTTCGTCTTGCCCACGGTCCTCGGGCCGAGTGACGCGGGATCGGGAAGCAGGGCCTTTAAGAACTTGATCGGGATGATCTCATGTCCTTCGAACTCCACGGGATCGGTGCGGAGCATGCCGACATTCTGCAGGCAGTTCATATGTGTCAGATAGCTCTGTCCGAAAGTCATAAAGAATCTGATCCTCTTGATGCCGGGGATGTTCTTGGCCAGCGACTCGATCTCCTCGTGGTGGAGCAGATACATATCCTTCTCGCCCACCTGGTCGAAGTTGTATACGCGCTTGATCTCCATGGGTTTGGTCTCTACCCAGTGGCCGTCCTCCCAGTAAGATCCGTTCGCGGATACCTCGCGCAGATTGATCTCGGGATTGAAATTGGTGGCAAAGGGATAACCGTGGTCTCCGCCGTTGCAGTCAAGTATGTCGATGTAATGGATCTCGTCGAAATAATGCTTTAAGGCATAAGCCGAATAAACCTGCGTAACTCCGGGATCAAAGCCGGTTCCAAGCAGCGCGGTAAGACCGGCCGCCTTGAATTTCTCATCATATGCCCACTGCCAGCTGTAATCGAAATAGGCGGTAAAGCCTTTCTCTTTGCAGCGCTTCTCGTAGATCGCTCTCCATTCGGGGTCTTCTGTGTCCTCAGCCTCGTAATTGGCGGTATCAACGTAGTTTGCCCCTGCCTCAAGGCATGCGTCCATGATCGTCAGGTCCTGGTACGGCAGAGCGACATTGAGCACTGTATGAGGCTTGAACTCCTTCATGAGCTTGCCCAGAGACTCCTTTGAATCGGCGTCCACCGTTGCTGTCGTGATAACAGCCTTGGTCTTATCCTTTAATTTAGCTGCCAGGGCGTCGCATTTGGACACGGTCCTGCTGGCCAGCAGTATCTCCGTAAAGAGCGGATTCTCACAGCATTTGTAAATAGCAACGGTCGCTACTCCGCCGCATCCGATAACCATCAGTTTCATAATGATCGTCCTCCTTATTGTTATTGGTTCAGGTCAGTGCCTGCTTAGATTCATGCCTTCTGTCTGCTTCCCTCTTCTTCCTCGAGCAGATCCTCCACGTATTTCGGGAGCATAAATGCCCCACGGTGAAGATTGGTCGTATAGTACCATGTCTTGATATTCCGGTCGTTCCAGCGCTTTGAGTTAAGGTCCTTCAGCGGATGATACTTTTTGCTCGCGAAACCGAACAGCCAGTAGCCCGAAGGACATGTGGGGATATGCGCCTGATACACACGGCTGATCGGAAAGCTCTTATATGCCTTTTTGTGCATCGCGCGGCAGTTGTCCTCATCCTCGTCAAAGAACGGGCTGCCGTGCTGATAGACCATGATCCCGTCCTCTTTGAGGGCCTTGTAGCAGGAGCCGTAAAACTCCTTTGTAAACAGTCCCGCGGTATGTCCGAGCGGGTCGGTAGAATCATTGATGATGAGATCGTACTCGTCCGACTTGCCTCTCAAAAACCGCAGTCCGTCACGGTTATGCAGCCTTACGCGCGGATCGTCGAGACCGCAGGCATTGTCCGGAAAGAACTCACGACAGACATTGACAAACATCTCGTCAGGCTCGACCACATCTATCTCCTCTATCTCGTCATAATGCCCGAGCTCTCTGGCCACTCCTCCGTCGCCGCCTCCGATGACCAGCACCTTTTTAACATTCGGATGCACCGCCATGGGTACATGCACGACCATCTCGTCATAGGTGAACTCGTCCTTCTCCGAGAATATCACGCTGCCGTCGGAGGTCAGGAATCTGCCGAACTCCTGCGATTCAAAAACATCTATCCTCTGAAAGTCGCTGATGCCCGAAAACAGCTGTTTTTCGACGCGCACGGACATCTTGACGTTATTTGTATGCATTTCCGAAAACCAGAATTCCATCACTGACTCACTTTCTATTATTCCTGTTACTATTCACAGTTACTATTCACAGTCTGGACAAAACACATGTAACTATTTCAGCACATTCAGTCGTTCCAGACTGCCGTCTTCGGGGCCCTGCATGGAGCATCCTTTCTCCATCGCGTAGAGAGTATAATCGATGATCTCCTTCGTGATCATCTCGCCGGGCGCCAGTATCGGGATCCCGGGCGGATAGCACATCACGAACTCGCCGCAGATCCTGCCTGCCGTCTCCCTGATCGGGATCAGCTCCTTTTCGGCATAAAATGCCTTCTGCGGAGTCGCCGCGACGATAGGCGCGATGTACTCGGCATTGTGCTGCTTTGTGGGCGTCTTGGAATACAGGCGCTTGATATCCTCCAGGGCTCCGACCAGACGCTCGATATCCTGTATCCTGTCGCCTATCGAGATATACGCGAGTATGTTGCCGATATCACCGAACTCTATCTGTATGTCGTACTCGTCGCGCAACAAATCGTATACCTCGATGCCCGTAAGTCCTATGTCGCGGGTATATACGGACAGCTTCGTCACATCGTAATCAAATATGCTCCCGCCGTTAACCAGCTCCTTGCCGTAGGCATAGTATCCGCCTATAGAGTTGATCTCGCCTCTGGCGTACTCGGCCATATCCTTTACCTTTTCGAACGATTCGCGTCCGCGAAGAGCCAGGTTTCGTCTGGAGATATCGAGGCTCGAGAGCAGCAGATAGCTCGCACTCGTGGTCTGCGTAAGATTTATGATCTGTTCGACATAGCGCGTGTTTACATTCGGTCCTAGAAGCAGCAGCGAGCTCTGGGTCAGGCTGCCTCCCGACTTATGCATGCTGACAGCGGCCATATCCGCTCCGGCCGCCATAGCCGCCGTCGGCAGATTCTCATTAAAATACAGATGCGTTCCGTGTGCCTCGTCCGCGAGCACCATCAGACCATGCTCATGCGCCAGCTTCGTGATCGTGCAGATATCCGAACAGATGCCGTAATAGGTCGGATTGTTTACCAGTATCGCCTTTGCTTTCGGATGAGTCTCGATAGCCTCTTTGACTTTATCGATATCCATCCCGAGCGCGATCCCGATATGATTGTCCACCTGCGGATTCACATAAACCGGCTCCGCGCCGCACAGTACCAGCGCGTTGATCACGCTTCTGTGCACATTTCGCGGAAGGATGATCTCGTCTCCCGCCTTGCATGCGGTCAGCACCATGCTCTGTACCGCGGAAGTCGTGCCGCCTACCATAAAATATGCGTGCGCGGCACCGAAAGCCTCTGCGGCGAGCGCCTCGGCGTCATAAATAACAGAAACCGGATGACACAGATTGTCCAGCGGTTTCATCGAATTGACGTCCAGTCCGACGCATTTTTCCCCGAGCAGTGTTACCAGTTCGGGATTGCCTCTGCCTCTCTTGTGACCCGGCACATCAAAGGGCACTACCCTTTGCTTACGAAACCGCTCCAGCGCCTCATAGACGGGAGCGGATCTTTGCTTGTTAATATCCATTTTCTTCCTCGTTAACATATATACAGATTTCTTCTAACAAGCAACTATAATATCTCATGCCTGTCGATGTCAAATAAATCTTAGCATAAACTTTATCTCGCCGTCCCTGTCGACCTCCATGACCATATACGACGGACGTCCGTCGGACTGGCGGGGCTTTGATAAACTGCCCGGATTTGCTATGGTCACGCCGCCGCATTCCGTAAGAAACGGCTTGTGCGTATGTCCCGAGAGCATGATGTCCGCTCCGAGTTCCTGCGCCCTGTACGAGATCGACGCGGTACTCGCGGGCAGGAAATGTCCGTGCTCCATATGAACCTTATGATTGCCCAGAGTAAAATCCCTGGTATCGGGCTCTCTGCAGAAATAGTCGCAGTTTCCGCGGACCATTGCCACTGTACATGCCGGTCCCGCCAGCTCCCTTATTTCCTCTTCGTCGTGGCAGATATCGCCGAGATGTATCAGCATGTCAAAAGGAGCTTCGATCCGCATAGCTTCGCGCAGATTGAACAGATCGCCGTGCGTATCGCTGACAACCAGTATTTTCATGTCCTTCTCCCTTCTCTGTGAAAGAAATACCCCAGCCCTATCTTCCAATCAACAGTATACCCTCAGAACCGCTTCTTGTCGAATAATTCCGCAGAACACGCAGAATATTTTCTCTCTTTGTTAATTCTACCGATAGACAAAATTCCCAAAATAGTATAAAACCTATATATTGTCTGGGAATCTGCATCATTGCAAAAGAAAGAAGAAACTCATGAAAGAATGGTTTTCAAAAGATAAATTAAAAAAAGCACCCTTGATGATCGCCGCTGTGATCATCATGGGTATATGTGTTGCGTTATTGAAAATGACTGCCTTCGGTCCCGATCCCTGCTCTACGATGAATTACGGTATGTCTGCGCTGGTTGGGCTTCCGTTCGGAGTCTACCAGATGATTGTAAATATCATCGTCTTCATCGCGGTTTTCTTTATTGACAGAAGCCTGCTCGGACTCGGGAGCTTTGGAAACATGATACTCGTAGGCTATTCCGCCGATCTGACGAGCTGGATCATGCTCAAGGCGTTCGGTCTCACTGCCTTTGAAGGCCTCGGCGCCAGGAGTGCCGT